>ERZ1046740.58-NODE-58-length-98992-cov-7.151814_pt1 | contig 98992 bp, 99 predicted proteins | sample MGYA00383093_ERZ1046740 | MGnify/ENA primary metagenome ERZ1046740 (study PRJEB29581, sample SAMEA5548363) | metagenome | biome: marine; feature: coastal; material: water | depth 25 m | study: Short-term variability in the microbial, nano- and picoplankton dynamics... | reverse complement strand
GGGAGTGTCGTATTAAATACTCAGGAGCGGTTTTTTTCTTCCGACTTTTCTTAAATTTTTCCGCTCTTGAAAATGGGGTTAGCTTTAATTAGTTAGCCCCTTTTTTTATTTCTAAAAAATTATAGCTTTGACTAATAGATATTAAGAAATACCCCCAAATATGTCCCCTAGAATATAATAAAAACATTTAATTACAATGAGAATAAGGGTTTTAGAAAAACAGACGAGTCTAAGCAAGACTTACGATGCTATAATAAACAGCACCGTAAAAGAAAATCAAGAGAAAGTAATCAAGGGTTTTACAAAAAGCTTTTACAGTTTCTCTTTCAGTACAAAAGGTTTCAGACAGAGAATATTAAAAGAGTATAAGGCTCTTTTAAGGAAGTAAGTTCAATAGTAACCAATTAAAAAAAGCGCATTAGCGCTTTTTTTATGTTTTATTTGGTACTGCTGAGAAATATATAAACCCCGAAGTAGAACATCGGGGTTTATTCTTTGGCTTAACTATAAATTACTTATGACTTTTTGGCAACCAAAGAATAGGTTATGGAGATGTCATCAGAAAGTATCATATCTTTCATGAAGTGCACCCAAGAGACGTTGTAGTTCTGACGGTCGAAAACCATTTTGCCAGTCATCATTACTTCGTCACCCTCAGTTTTGAATTCTTCAATCATCATTGTTTCTTCATTTGTATTTCCTCTTACCGTTAAGTTTCCGGTAACTGTATTTCCTTCAACATTCGTTATTACAAAAGTAGAAGTAGGATACTCTCCTGTATGGAAAAAATCTTCTGTTGCTAAATGGCTTGCTAGTATATCTGGATGGCTTTGTTCATTGTACTCGTATGAGCTATCAGTTGGTACAATATTGGTCATATCAACTACAAACGTTCCTCCAATGATCTTGTCTCCTTGTACTTCTAGTGTTCCGTCATCTAAATGCACATAGCCCTCGTGACCATATACTCCAGCAACTTCGCCACTCCAGTTCACTTTGGATTTGTCTTCTGCTTTGTACGTAACAACTGCTTCAGTTGAAATTTCATTCGCTGCACTTTCTGTGTCTGCAGCTGCTTCTTTTGGAGCCTCTCCGCAAGAAGCCATGATTACTGATGATGCTGCTACCGCAGCTAATGCTTTAAAAGTCATTCTTATAAATTTAATTTGTACAAATATATACAATAAATGTACATACATTAATTTTAGAATCGGTTTTTCAAAAGCTTGATTATTTATATTATCTAAGTTCATTAGTATCTTGAGCCAATCTATTTGATTAAAAATTTATGTGTTACGTAACGTTTAAAAACAAAAAAGCGCCTCAATTGTTTGAGACGCTTCGATTGACGGTAAGTTACTCAGTTATACTCGTGTTCCATAACTTTGGTTATGATCTACAATAGACGGTGAGTTAACAGGTAATATATAGAGTGGGGAATGAAACCCTCGATTTTCTGTGTAACGCGTTTTCGTACCAGTATTGTTTTTAGACTTCTGCTTCTTCAGTTTTTCATTTTGCTTGCGCAATTCTTCAACTTCTTGTTGCAGTCTTTCAATGTCTTGACTTTCTTCAAGCTCTTCGTTTTCCTTTTCAAGTTCAAGTCTTTCTTTCTCTAATTCCTCAGCTTCTTCATTCCATTCTTGCTCATATCTAGAAGCATCTGCATCATCTTCTTCATCAAAGAAATCGCTGCTGCAATCTGTACAAACTAGACCGCTTTGCGTCATCAACCAAGTGTGGTCTAACATATGGTCGTCTCTAGTGTTCGTAACATTGTCAATGTCATATATAATGTCCTCCATGTCGTTGTCTAGATAGATACTCATGCCCACTGGTATGTAGAAAACTATTTCCATTTCTTGATTTCTATACTTTTCAGAAGAATCCATTTTAAAGAAATCATCAAAGAGAAGAAGAGAGTCCGATTGCTCAAAAGAATATTTCATTCCTTTTGCACGGTCTAAAGCGTCTTTTTTAGTTCTTCCTTTTGCTTTATACTTTTCTTTTACAAATGCATAGTCCTTGTCAGATTTACCAATGTTAAGCTCTATATCTCCATGAAAATGCCCGTCTTCTGCTATAGTCCAGCCTAATTCGTCTGATAAGTCATCCACTTCATATGGACGGTTGTCATTCACTGTTAGGTAGAATACTTTTCCGTTAATGCTGTCCACATCATTTATTCTTGTGGTAGAAGCTGAGTTTCTAAAATCTCTTCCCAATGAAAGGGCCACATAGCCAACTATCATAAAGCCTACTAGAGAAACAAGCGCTGAACCGATAAGCGGAATTTTTGTACTCGTTTTATTGTTAAACAAGAGTTTAATTCCGCCAAGAATGAGCCAAACAACTGTGGCAATCATCATCATAACAATACCCAAGATCAACAAGCTGTGGTGTTCTTCAACAACCAACATTCTGTCTATATATCCAGATACATCGTATAAGCCGAACATGTTATCCACAACAATGATTTCATGTCCGAAAATGGCACCTAAAAATGAAATTAGAATGAGTACTCCCAATATCATCAAGGCTATTCCGATAATCTTAAAAGCAAATTTCAGAACAAAATTCAAAAGACTTACGAATGCATTTAAAACGCGTTCCACAAAGTTGCCAATCTTGTTTCCAAGTTTAGGATCTGAGGCCATGTTTCCTACTTTTTCACCAACGTTTTTAACGGAACGCTCTATATTAGAAACGTTGATAGGCTCCCCCTTCATTTGAAGCTTTTGGGAGGTTGTAACTGCCTCCGGAATTACAATCCAGAGGATGATATAAAGTAATACGCCTGTTCCCCAAGTAAAGAAAAGGAATACCCATATTAAGCGAATCCAAACAGAGTCTATACCGAAGTATGCTCCAAGTCCAGAGGCCACACCACCAAAGACTTTGTCGTCAGTGTTTCTGTATAGTTTTCTTCCAAAACTGTGCGAAGTAGAGGAGTAGTTTCTAAACGTTTGACTGTTGCTTTGACTTGATGAAGTTTGCTCATCGTCTTCAGATTCATAATCCTCAGGATTACCCATCACCGACATGACTTGATCTACATCGGTCATGTTTATGACTTCTTTCACTTTGTCTAGTTTTTCACTAAACAACTCAGCAATTCTAGCTTCTATATCCGCAATAATTTCTTCTTGTCCAGGGTCACCTTTCAAGCGATCTTTTATGCTCTGTAAATAGCTTGTAAGTTTCTTATAGGCTCCTTCATCTAAATGGAAGATTATGCCAGCGAGATTAATATTTATGGTCTTGTTCATGATCTAATTATTTTTTAGAAGTCGTTACTTCTACAGCTTTTACCAGCTCGTTCCAAGTGGTATCTAATTCTTTTAAGAAACTCGCGCCTGTTGGGGTTAACGAGTAGTATTTCCTAGGCGGTCCTGACTTAGATTCTTCCCATCTGTATGCCAGCAAACCTGCGTTTTTAAGTCGCGTTAACAAAGGATATAAAGTTCCTTCTACCACTATCATCTTGCCTTCTTTTAAAGTTGCGATAATGTCTGATGCATATGCATCTCCATTAACAAGAATTGACAGTATGCAGAACTCTAAGACTCCTTTGCGCATCTGCGCTTTTGTGTTTTCTATTTTCATCTTAATGAGTTGTTACTTATTAATTGGTGAGTTCGATTCTTATGTGGCGTCTCTCACAGTAAAATCTCCAAACATTGATACCAAAACTCCGCTGCCATCATCGTCTATTACCAAGAGGTGTATTTCGGAATACTTGCCTTTCGACCCTCTGGTGAATAAATACGTTTTCTCGTCATCAGAGTTTGAATCTTCATCTGGAACATCGAGAGTAGAGTACCCTAAATTTTTGATCATCTTTTTCATGCTGTAAAGCATTTTTGGACTTTCTCCAGATTTTGAAACGATAAGCGTAGACATCTTTGTAATGTCACCTTCTACGTTTTTCAATTCATCTCCCCATTCAAAATCTGTATCTAGTGCGTCTTCTAGATTTTTGCTTAACGATAGAGCGAAAACGTTGTCTTCGTTTTCATACTTATCGTAAACCTTTTGAATAGCATTACTCTTCTGAGCGGTGGCCGTTAAAATTCCTGTTATTACAAGAACTGCGATTAAGTTTAATTTATTCATGATTGTTTTGTTTTAGTAATAATGCTGGGACAAATATACATCCAAAACAGTACTATGCAAAACAAAGTACTAACAAATAAACAGTACAGTCCTAAAGAAAGTACCATATAAATGTGTTTTTCTCAATAAAATCTAGGGTTTTGCTGCAGTGACATTTTTTGAAAATTTTTCAAACTTTCTACTTCAGCATATTGAATTTGGTTAGTAATAGACGAAAAAATACGTTGAGTGATACTAACACTTCGCACAATTTGACGATCCATGAGTATGCTTTCAGCCAAATTATTTTGCTGTTGCGATTGGTGAAATTCTATAATATTCGAGGAATCATTCGTGTTAAGCCATTGCTCAAACCATGCTCTTCGTTTCGCTTTTTGGATGGAGTTGTAGAGTGGGTTACTTTGAAAAATAAGAGGACCTGGTTTATAGGTTGTGTGGGTCACTTTATTTTCATCCCAGTGAATCTCATCAACCTTTTCTCGAGAGCAAACTATGAGTGTGAATCCTTGTATTCCTTCAAATTTATATGCATTGACAAAATCTTCGCTTGAGCTATAATCCAAATAGTGTAGTGGAACCAATCCACGACTGTGTTTAAAATCTGCAGAAGTTTTATCCGGATGGTAAACTGCATTCATAACGCAGAGTGTAATTCCGTTTTGAGCTGTGACGAACCAGCTCCCGGAGCCTTCTGGGTCTTTGGGGTAAATAATTGGGATTTTATTGACAATAGCCTTTACAGGGAAAATTGCTTTTTCACGTAAAGGGCTTTCATCTCTATTTTGAGTAACGATATAACCACTTTCTGTTGGAATGTAAGTAATAGTGCACATTCGCTATTTTTTAAAAGGACGAATGATCAGTCGGATACCTTTGTCATAGGTGAAGTAGCTTTGGCTCCAATTTAAAAGTGCAACCATTTTGTTTCTAAACCCAACTAAGGTGATAAGGTGAACAAACATCCAAATGGCCCAGGCTAGAATTCCCTTTGATTTAAATGAACGAATCTGTGCCACGGCTTTGTTCCTGCCAATAGTTGCCATGCTTCCTTTGTCGTTGTATTTAAATGGTGAAGGAGGGTTATCACTCTCAATCTTCTTTAAGTTGTTAGCCAAAAGCTTTCCATGCTGAATAGCTGTTTGGGCCACCATAGGATCGCCATTTTCACTGACAGATGGCATTAAGGCAACGTCTCCTATTGCATAAACACTTTTTGTATGTTCTATTAAATTAAAGTCATTTACCAAATAACGAGATCTAGAAACAGAATCTTCAGGAATTCCCTTTATTGTATTTCCTTTGACGCCAGCCGCCCAAATAAGTGTTTTAGATTGAAGAACATTTTTGCTCGTTAGAACAGAGTCTCCATCGTAATCTTTAACAAATGTGTTAAGATACAGTTCTACACCTAGTTTTTTGAGATAGTCTTTAGCCGTCTTTTGAGCTTTACTGTTCATAGCAGACAACAACGATCCACCTGCTTCTATCAGGCTTATTTTCATTCTTCGAATGTCTAAGTCAGGGTAGTCGTTAGGTAGAACATGGCTTTTTAATTCTGCCATAGCTCCAGCTAATTCAACACCTGTTGGGCCACCACCAACAATTACATAATTCATCAAGCGCTCTCGTTCTCTTAAATCTGAGGTCAAGAGTGAGGCTTCAAAATTTTGAAGAAACAGACTACGCAAATTCAAAGCTTCTGGCACCGTTTTCATTGGCATCGCAAGCTTCTCTATGTTTTTGTTTTCAAAGTAATTTGAAGTTGAGCCCGTGGCGATAACCAAATAGTCAAACTTTAAATCACCATTCGATGTTTTTAATATGTTTTGATTTACATCAACCGACAACGCAGAAGTGTTTCTAAAATAGAACTCAATTTTATTTTTAAAAATCTTGCGAATAGGGTAGGCAATGGAATCGGGCTCTAAGCCAGCTGTTGCCACCTGATACAACAAAGGTTGAAACGTGTGGTAATTGTGTTTGTCTATTAAAACCGTTTGAAATACTTTACTGGTTAAGGACTTTACCAACTGAAGTCCTCCGAAACCTGCGCCAACTATAACAACGCGTTTAAGGCTGGTTTCTGGAATATTAAGAGATTGCATAATTGAGTTTTATGAAGAGTGGTCAGCTATTATTTTCCAGCCCTCTTCGTCTTTTTGCCAAATCAAAGAATAGTACCCACTTAAAGTATCTGAAGTCCTGAATAGATTCCATTTACCAATGACTAAAAAATGTTCATTCCCAAGTCCTTCAAACTCTTGATTTTCAAACAGTAAGGCTCCCATTCTTTCCGAAGTTGGATATGACTTTTTATAGTTGTCCAAAGTGGTTTGCCAGCCTTTGTTCAACCCTGAGCTGCCAACAAACCTCAAGTTCTCAGTGTGCAAATAAGGTACCATAAATTCATCTAAATCGCCATTATTCCATGCAGATTGTTGTAGACCCATCAATTCGGAAATTGCTGCTTTGTCCTCTACAAATGTGTTGACTTCGATTTCCTCTTTAGGTGAATTACAAGCTAAAAGGAATAGCACTGGCAAAAGCTTTTTCATAAGTATCTCGACTTTAAAACATCTAAGTGGTGCAAGTTATGACCAGCAATTAAATAGGGAAGAATCAGTGCCTTAATTTCGAAACCGTTAGCATTTCCTGTGCGAAGTAATTCTTCTTCGTTCATTGTAGAAAACAAACTTATGCTCCAATCGCGTGTGGCTCTATAGCTTTCCAGGACAGATGCAAATGACTTTTCAGTTTTCAAATCCTCAGACACCCAATCATCCTGCTCAAACCCAAGTAAAGATCCATAAGCTTTTCTCGCAATCCAAAGGCCTCTGAAAGTAAAAACAGCTTCTGAATCTACAATGTGTTGCACAAGAGATTTTATTGTCCATTTCCCTTCAGCGTAAGCATAGTTGGCTTTCTCTTCATCAATATTCTCTAGAACAGCAAGCGTGTCTTGTTTAGATTGTTTTAGTATTGATGCGATGTCGTCTCCTTTAACTTTCTCTAAGTATGGTCTGTAAAAAGGAGGCACACCATCAATTGTTGGTCTCATATGCTTTGTGTATCATGGATTCTCTTGATAGAAACCGTCTATAATTTTCCAGCCGGCCGTGGTATAGATACACTCAAAACTTATAGAATCATCTATAATGTCATCACCAACTTGAGCGAGATAAAAGAGTTGAATGAAACCAATACCTGGATATTTAGGATTGGCTTTAAAGCTGCAGTATTGATAAGATAGTTTCGTACGCTTCTCTTGAAGGTCTTCATATACACCAAAAATTCGCTTGACTTCTTTCAGATAACTTTTTTTTAGAATAATATAATTGTCAATTGCATGTTCTTTCATCACCTGCTTTTTCTCAGCATCTAATGGAAGGTGATCAACATAACTTTGATAGGCCAGGAGGTCAACGAATTCTGCTTTCAATTCTAAATCATTGGTGACTATTAAATTGAAAACATGCTTACCATAAGGCTCACAATCATCTTGAGCCTTAAGACTGAAACTTGCAATAGTTAAAAACGCAAACAAGTATTTCATCATTCGTAAAACTCTTGAAAGGGTTCCATCATATGCCATTTCTTATTTAAATAGCAGGCTTGAAATTCAATAATGTATTTGTCTTCTCCTTTTTTCCAATGATAAGTGATGTACAATCGAAAGAAATAAACTAGCTTAACATCTTTTAAAGCTTCTGTCTTGACAGCGGTTAATTCATACTTGGTATTGTCGTCTTGTTCAACGTTGTAAACACTTTGCATTTCTTGCATTGTGCTGACAAAAATTTGAAATTGAGCATCGTAAGATTCGTTAATCGTCAACATAAAATCATCTTGAACGTCTTTATTCATTCGTTGGCGCTCAATTAATTTGTGATAAGTTTCTAAAGATATGTACCAATCATCCCATTTAGCGTTTTCCGATTGAAACTGGTAAAAAAGGGAATCACCAAAGGCTTGTTCATTTTGTGCTAAACACGATAATAAGATAGAAACGAAAAGAGTAGTGATTATGAATCTCACGTATTTTCTTATTTGTAAGTAAGTTTCTAAAGTATAAATATTATTGAAACAGACATTTAATATTTTTTTTCACTAACAAATAAAAAGCCCTCAAATTATTGAGGGCAGACATTCTTTTGATTCCATCTAGTTGATATAACTATGAAATCGCTTTTTAAAATTCAAGGTTAAATTTGATAGAAATAAGTTTAACTCTTTGTTCACTGTAGGTTTTTTATAACTTAAATGATGTTTTCTTATGCGGTCAGCACTCAGCAAATCACCATACCAACCATTAATTATTTTTTTTCTTTCGGTGTAGCTATCTATTAAAATAAGTCTAGTAGAAAGGTCGTGAAGCAGATCGTTTAAAACTAAGTCCTTCGACTCCTTTCTAGAAATACTTTGTTGTAGACGATTGAGTACTTCTGTTCTAAATTTTACGCTCGGTGAATGCATGTAAGTATTGTTGGTTAGGTCAAATATACTAAAATGTAAGAAAAAATGCACAAATAAGCCTTTTTTATTTGAAACGCTTGCGACTAGGTTCTGAATTTTCCTCGTATTGTTGGAGAATTGCTTCTCTCTCTTGAATTCTTAGATACTCATCGTAGCAGCCCATTAAAGTCATCAAAAGAGCATAATCATTCATTGTAGAAATTTGAACCTCTGAATATTTGCAGAAGAAAAGGAATTCTTCTAATTCATCTTTAGAGAGGCCTGTCATCTTGGTTAAAAGTTCTCGATTGTTTCCTTCTTGCAATTTACGCTTGTAACTATCTTGAGCTTGCAAAGCTCTTAGAACTTTCAATTGTTTAGATTTATTACTAAACATTTGATAGAGTAAATCTATTGGGTTTGCAATAGTAGCTTTAGTAGGGTTAGGATAGCGGATGTCAGATGTTTTGGGAATCATAGGTTTACCTACCGTCATTTCTTGAGGCTTGTTACTAGTCAATTTGTAACTAGAAACATTTACTTCTGTGAGGAAATACATCCGCTCAATTAAGCGCATTCTCACAACATTAATGGGTGTTATATGCGTAACGTAATAATAGAAATCGTAACCAAGGCTAGAAACAACGATGCTATCGCCATAGTTTAACTCTATGTAAAAGTACCCATTTGTATTCGTAACAGTTCCGACAAAATTTCTTTTATTTACAACATGCGCATTGCTGATGGGTCTACCAGTCTTGTCGTCAAGCACTTGCCCATAAATAACCAAACCAGAATCTGATTCTTGACCAATAGCTTTTTGGTAAAAACAGGAAACGAGAATAAGTGTTATTATAAATATTTTCTTCAAAGCTGTAAAACGCCAAATATGCATTATTCGTTTGTGAAATGCATCATATTAAAAAGACTTAGCAGGACATTAACAAAATAGGAAGATTTCTTTCTCGTTAAATTTTGATTATTGCGATATTCGCTCCTTAAATTCAACATCTATGTCTGACGATAAGAAAATAATATTTTCTATGGTTGGCGTAAGCAAAGTGCTTCCCAACAATAATAAAACTATTCTAAAAAACATTTATCTGAGCTTTTTCTACGGAGCCAAAATCGGAATACTTGGTCTGAACGGTTCAGGAAAGAGTACCCTACTTAAAATTATAGCAGGATTAGAAAAAAGCTATAGGGGAGAAGTTGTTTTTTCATCAGGTTATTCCGTAGGTTATTTATCTCAAGAGCCAGAGTTAGACGATTCTAAAACAGTAATAGAAATCGTAAAAGAAGGGGCGAAGGAAATTGTAGATGTTCTAGATGCGTATAATAAAATAAATGATGATTTTGGTCTTCCGGAGGTATATGAGAATCCAGAGAAGATGGAAAAACTCATGGCAAAGCAAGCTGAGTTACAAGATAAAATAGATGCTGCAAATGGCTGGGAGCTTGAAAGTACACTTGAGCGAGCAATGGAAGCACTAAATTGCCCAGATGCCGATTTAAATGTAAAGAACCTTTCAGGTGGTGAAAAAAGAAGAGTTGCACTCTGTCGCCTTCTTATACAGGAGCCAGACATTTTACTTTTAGATGAGCCTACCAATCACTTAGATGCAGAATCTGTGTTATGGTTAGAGCATCATTTACAACAATATAAGGGTACTGTGATTGCCGTTACGCACGACCGATATTTCCTTGATAACGTTGCTGGATGGATTTTAGAGTTGGACAGAGGTGAAGGGATTCCTTGGGAAGGAAACTACAGCTCTTGGCTAGACCAAAAAACCAACCGAATGGCCCAAGAAGAAAAACAAGCCAGTAAGCGTAGAAAAACTCTGGAGAAAGAATTGGAATGGGTTCGCATGAATCCAAAAGGAAGAAGGGCGAAAGGGAAGTCTCGTTTAAATAGCTACAATGAGTTACTTGGTCAAGAGCAAAAAGAAAAACTTGATAAGCTAGAGATCTTCATTCCGGCAGGACCACGTTTAGGAAGTCATGTTATTGATGCTGAGCATGTAGCGAAATCTTTTGATGACAAATTATTGTATGAGGATTTGAATTTCACGCTGCCACCGGCAGGTATTGTTGGAATTATTGGCCCGAATGGTGCAGGTAAAACAACAATTTTTAAAATGATTATGGATTCTGAGACACCTGATGGTGGTACATTTAAAACCGGAGAAACTGTAAAGATTTCATACGTAGATCAGAGTCACGAGAAAATTTCACCAGAAAAATCAATTTTTGAAATTATTGGAGATGGCCAGGAGAACTTTGATTTGCAAGGCCAATCTATAAATTCAAGAGCCTATTTAAGTCGCTTTAATTTTGCCGGTGGCGATCAAAGTAAAAAGGTCGGTGTTTTGTCTGGTGGTGAGCGAAACCGTTTGCATTTAGCTATGGCTTTAAAAGAAGGTGGAAATGTTCTTCTATTGGATGAACCAACCAACGATTTAGATATAAATACACTTAGGGCACTTGAAGAAGCCTTGAATAATTTCGCAGGGTGTGCGGTAATTATTTCTCACGACCGTTGGTTCTTAGATCGCGTTTGCACACACATCTTGGCATTCGAGGGCGATTCACAAGTTTATTACTATGAAGGTTCTTTCTCAGAGTATGAAGAGAACAAAAAGAAAAGGTTGGGTAATGTAGAGCCTAAGAAATTTAAATACAAAAAGTTAATGAAGTAAGGAATAATTGACTTTTTTAAAGCGACAATCTGAATAACAATATTATTTAATTGTCGCTTTTTACATTTAATATAAATAGATTTGGAGTGAATAACAAGCTTATTTCGTTTTATAGAAAGTGCGAGATTATTACAAAATACTAGGCCTACCAGTTAATGCGAGTGAGCAAGAAGTGAAAAAAGCTTACCGTAAACTTGCGTTAAAATATCATCCAGACAAGAATAATGATGGTGGTTCTGACTCACGTTTTTTAGAAATATCCGAGGCATACGAGATGATCATGTCTCCAAAGTCTATAAATTTTGAAAAGAAAACGAAAGAGCAACAGCAAAAGCATAGAGAGGAGGAGTTAAAGAAAGCGCGTGCTCGCGCAAAGGAAAATCTCAGGAAGCGCTATAACGATCTTAAAAGGCAAGAAGAAAAGGAGCAAAGCAAGCAATATTTGATAGGCGCATACATTTTCGTCTCTATTGTTATGTTAATTATTGTCTCATATTCAAGCTATTATGCTTGGTTTAACAATCAAGCTTACGCAAACAGCGATACGGTAATGGGCTCTATTACTTTTGTAGACTACAGAAGTTTCAATATTAAATTTAAAACAGCAGAAAGGCTTTACGATTTAAATAAAAACGGAAACCGTTCTTTCGAGGATTTAAATGGAAAGAATGGAATGCCTTTGGAAGTCGGTGAGGAGTTCTTGGTTGTTTACAATAAACAGAATCCGGAATACTTTGATGTGCTTTACGAGCCTTTAACCAAACAGACTTTTAGGATTTATGAACAAATCACGACAGCTAAAATTGAGTACTACCTTAAAGAGAATAACTACAAGTTTGAAGAGTATCGTGCCAATTGCATGTTCCATCTCTTATATAAAGAATTTGGTGTAGATGGGCTAGCGCACATGTATTTTTTCAATGAACCCCTCATCGAGAACACCGACCATAATTCTTGGAAATTTAAATCTTTTAGCAATCAACAGGCGTTTATCAATTGCGTCAATTTCTGCCAACAATAAAAATTAGTTAGAACCAAAATTACATTCCTACATAGTTCTGCGGAGTAATGGCTTTCAGCTCTTCTTTAATCGCATTTGACACTTCCAAAGTTTCTATAAACTCAGCGATGGAAGTCGCTGTAATTTTAGTATTCGTCCTTGTCAAACCTTTCAGTGCCTCATAAGGGTTTGGATATGCTTCTCTTCTTAAGATGGTCTGAATTGCTTCTGCGACTACAGCCCAGTTATTCTCTAGATCTGCATTAATTTTTTCGCGATTCACGATTATTTTATTCAACCCTTTCAAAAGACTTTGAAATCCAATTATGGTATGCCCGATTGGAACGCCTACATTTCTCAAAACCGTAGAATCCGTCAAATCTCTTTGCAAACGAGATACTGGTAGCTTGGAGGACAAAAATTCAAACTGTGCATTTGCAAAACTTAAATTTCCTTCAGAGTTTTCAAAATCAATCGGGTTTACTTTATGCGGCATAGCTGATGAACCAACTTCACCTTCCTTAATACGCTGCTTGAAATAGTCCATAGCAATGTATTGCCAAACATCTTTATCTAAGTCTAAAATGATGGTGTTAATCCTTTTCAAACCGTCAAACAAAGCTGCAATGTGATCGTAATGTTCAATTTGCGTTGTGGGGTACGATCGAGATAGCCCCAATACTTCACTTACAAAAGCATCACTAAAATCATGCCAGTTATAATCTGGATAAGCCACAGCATGTGCATTGAAGTTACCTGTCGCACCACCAAACTTAGCTGCATAAGGGACGTGACGCATTAAACGCAATTGCTGATCTATACGTTCTGCAAAAACTAACAGTTCTTTTCCTAAACGCGTTGGTGAAGCCGGCTGACCGTGTGTTCTCGCCAACATAGGGATGTCATTCCACTCTTCTGAAAGCTCATTGATCTTCACGACAACCTCCCCCAACAATGGCATGTAAACCTCTTCAATAGCCTCTTTTAAACTTAAAGGAACTGAGGTGTTGTTGATGTCTTGAGAAGTCAAGCCGAAATGTATAAATTCTTTGTGCGCCTCCAATCCTAAAGCATCAAATTTCTCTTTGATAAAATACTCAACTGCCTTAACATCGTGGTTCGTCACTTTTTCGATGTCTTTTATTTTTTCCGCATCGCCTTCAGTGAAATCAAGATAAATGTCACGTAAGTCATTGAATTGGGCTTGGTCAAAACTTTCAAGTTGCGGCAAAGGCATTTCGCATAAAGCGATGAAATATTCAACTTCTACACGGACTCTATACTTAATTAATGCAAACTCAGAAAAGTAATTTGAAAGTACACCAGTAACTCTTTGGTACCTTCCATCTATTGGGGAAACAGCTGTTAAAGCGCTCATAATTGTTCAAAATTTAAGGGCGCAAAGGTAATAATATGACAAAGTAAAATTTTAGAAAAAACACATTTTGCACCTCGCAAACACGAGCACATTTCAAGCTGTTTTTTTGCTTTTGAAAATGATATTCTATTTACTAATAGTTTATCGGTTTCATCCTTTTTAAAAAGAATATTAAAATACATTTGGTCGTTTTCTTCAGATGGTTTGTCGTAAAAGGAAAAGTAACGAGATTCTTCATCTGATTTAGAAAGTTTAGATACTCCCTCCTTATATGATATAAGGTCATAAGCCTCATTGTAAACCAAGCTAGAGACTATTCCCATTGCAGTGTTAGTTTGAAATGGTTCTCTTAAAAGAAAATCTCTTTTTAATTCAATACTATTAACTGACTGTGTTTCTAATTTTAGAGAAAACGAAATGTCATTTTTCATAGAAACAACTTGTACTCTAGAAACTACGACACATTTCGTTCCAGTCAGTTCTTTAAACTCTTTTTTAGTCAATGTTTTCCCTAAAGCATCAAATAATGGGTTAGATGTTATTTGCTGACCATGAGATAAGAAAAATGAAAAAGAAGTGTTGAAAAAGCTTTCATACGATGGTTTTTGCTAACGAGCCGTAATCACAATTTTACTTATTGACAATAAACGGTTAACGCTTGCCCAGTTCTATAACCTCCAGGTTCTTTATATCTGTTTTATCTATTTCAAAACGTAACATGGTACGCATAGAATGAAACCCATTTTTACCAGCTGCACCTGGGTTCATATGTAAGCATCTTAATTTTTTGTCCATCATTACTTTTAAGATGTGCGAATGCCCCGTAATAAATAGTTTAGGCGGGTTGTTTAGTATTTCTGGCATGACCTTTTTGTCATAGCGACCAGGGTAACCGCCAATGTGTGTTATCCAAACATCCACTTCTTCGCACATAAAGCGGTTATGAAGTGGGTAATCAGCACGCGCTTGTGTTCCATCAATATTCCCAAATACCGCTATAAATGGCTTAATGGTTTTCAACTCATCAGCCACTGCTATGTTGCCAATATCGCCCGCGTGCCATATTTCATCGCCCCAAGCGCAGAGTTCTCTAATCCTATCATCTAAATGTCCGTGTGTATCAGAGAGTAAGGTAATGCGTTTCATCTTGCCTAAATTCTACATTTGCAAATGTAATTTTTAGCAATTCTTAAGTGCGGTATTTTTTACGATTAGCATACAATGGAACTCCTTTTCATGGATGGCAGATTCAGCCGAATGCCATTACTGTGCAAGAGGTATTAAACAAAGCTATAAGTCTACTCTTACGTAAAGAAGTTAGCGTGATGGGGGCGGGTAGAACAGACACTGGTGTTCATGCTAAAGAGATGTTTGCTCACTTTGATTGGGATTCAGAATTGGACTGTGAAGATTTGACATATAAGTTAAATCGATTATTAGATGAGCATATCTCAATTTTTTCAATATTTCAGGTAGATAAGGAAGACGATCACACACGTTTCACTGCGCTAAGCCGCACCTATGAATACGTTATCAGCACTTATAAAAACCCGTTTTTAGCAGAAGGTTCTTATTTATTTAAGCGAAAACTGAATGTGAAAGCCATGAACGCAGCCGCAGAAATGCTTTTGGGTAAAAAAGATTTTAGTTGTTTCTCTAAATCGAATACTCAAACAAAAACTAACATCTGCGATTTAACCGCTTCAAATTGGCAGGCAAGAGAAGGCCTTTTGGTTTTCACAATTACAGCTGATAGATTTTTGAGGAATATGGTAAGGGCTATTACCGGAACCCTTCTAAAAGTAGGTTTGGGAGAATGGACTATTTTGGACGTTGAAAATATTCTAGCGAGTAAAGAACGTTCTGAAGCTGGAGAATCCGTCCCTGCAAAGGGTCTTTACTTAGTAGAAGTGAAGTATCCTGAGCATATTGAAAATAAATTTGAACGAAAATATCGTGTAATCGGGTAAACCCATGTCTGAAGTAACCGGAAAAGCCTTTGATTTTAGCCTCTTAAAAAAAATGATCAGGTATATTAAGCCTTATCAAAAAGTGTTTTGGGGTGCTTTTTTGTTAACTATTTTACTTTCTGGATTATCTACGATTCGCCCGATATTAATAAAGAGTGCGATTGACGATTACATCTTAAAATATGACAGTCAGGGGCTTTTGATGATTAGCGGTGTATTATTTGCCTTGCTTTTTGTTGAAGCCGCTTTTCAGTTTCTCTTTATTTATCTAGCGAACTATTTAGGGCAAAGCATTATTAAAGATTTGCGTGACAAACTGTTTAAACACATCATGCGGTTTAAGCTTTCCTTTTTTGATAAAACACCTATCGGTACTCTCATTACACGGAATATTTCAGATATAGAAACCATATCGCAGATTTTTTCTGATGGACTTTTGGTGATTTTTGGTGATCTTCTAAAAATCACAGTAATGGTGGTGGCCATGTTTATTGTGTTCGATTGGAAATTGGTGTTGATTTCACTTTCTGTAATTCCAATATTATTCTATGCTACACGCTGGTTTCAAAAGAATATAAAGGTTGTGTTTCAAGATGTGCGAAATCAAGTATCAAACTTAAATGCGTTTGTGCAAGAACACCTTATCGGGATGAAAATTGTTCAGCTTTTTAATAAAGAAGACGCTGAGATGCATAAGTTTATGAAAATAAATGACAAGCACCGAAAAGCGAACATTCGCTCTATCTGGTATTTTTCAATTTTTCTTCCAATAATTGAAATACTTTCAGCTGTTTCTATAGGCTTAGCCGTTTGGTACGGAGGTATTCAAGCCGCAACTGGCGGTGATGTAACTCTTGGTGACATCACTGCTATTATCATTTTCATAAATATGTTGTATCGCCCATTACGCCAGTTGGCTGACCGTTTTAATACGTTGCAAATGGGAATGGTTGCAAGCGATAGAGTAATGAGCCTTTTAGAGAAAGGGGACGATATTGAAGGTTTCGGCACAGATGAAATCCACAATGTAAATGGTAAGATTACTTTTAAAGATGTTTCATTTTATTACAATCCAGACGAACCAATTCTTAAGAATGTAAGTTTTACAGCAGAAGCTGGAAAGACCATTGCAATTGTTGGAGCTACTGGGGCTGGAAAAAGCACAATAATCAGTTTGTTGATGGGGTTCTATCGTTATCAAAATGGATCTGTTGCCATTGATGGTAAAGAAATCACCGAACTTGATTTAGACAACTTAAGGTCTCATTTTGCTCTAGTATTACAGGATGTGTTTCTTTTTTCAGATTCTATCCTCAATAATATCACACTTAAGTCTGATATAGATTTAGAATTGGTAAAAGAGGCCGCCAAGAAGATTGGCGTTGATGAATTCATTGATAAACTGCCTGGCAAATACGATTACGATGTAAAAGAAAGAGGAGGGATGTTGAGCGCTGGTCAGCGACAGTTAATGTCGTTTTTAAGAGCCTACATCACGAATCCAGAAATTCTCATTTTAGACGAGGCTACAAGTTCTGTGGATACTCATACAGAAGAACTGATTCAGAACGCCATAGATGTAATTACTGAAGGGCGCACATCTATTATCATTGCGCACCGTTTGGCAACCATCCAAAAAGCGGATAAGATTCTGGTATTAGACAAAGGCGAAGTCATGGAAGAAGGCACGCACCATGAGTTACTTGCTAAAAAAGGGTATTACGCTAAACTGTATGACATGCAATTTAATAATGAAGAATCTGCAGCTTAACCATACGTTGTGGCTCTCAAATGAGCCAACACCTCCTTAAAAAAGTGAGTTTTTTCTTTCCGCAGAATCTCGTATCCTTGTAACTAAACGATCTCACTTGAAGGCTGTAATGTTTGATGCAGCAAATGCTGATATCGATTCATAAAACTATTTCAGTTTTAAAAATCTTTCAAAACTTATGGCAAAACTTGTAATTACAGATTTATCAAAGACTTATCCTAATGGAGTAAAGGCTTTAGATAATATTTCTCTTGAAATATCTAATGGTATGTTCGGTTTGCTTGGCCCAAATGGTGCAGGCAAATCCTCTTTAATGCGAACCATTGCAACATTACAAGAAGCAGATTCAGGAACGATAATGCTTAACGATATTGATGTAGAAAAAGAGCCTCGGAAATTGAGACAAGTACTTGGTTATTTGCCGCAAGAATTTGGTGTTTATCCTAATATTACTGCTTACGGTTTATTAGATCATGTGGCAGTATTAAAAGGTATAACCAACGTAAGTGAGCGTAAAGAGATGATAACCTACTTATTAAACAAGGTGAATCTCTACGACAAGCGCAATAAAAAGGTAAAGAGCTTTAGTGGTGGTATGAAGCAGCGTGTAGGTATTGCACAGGCGTTAATTGGTAGTCCACAATTGATAATTGTTGATGAGCCTACAGCTGGGCTTGATCCCGGTGAACGCAATAGATTTCACAATCTGCTAGCCGATGTTGGAGAAGAAGTCGTAGTTATTCTGTCTACGCATATTGTTGATGATGTTCGTGAACTTTGCAACAATATGGCCATTATGAACAACGGGAGCCTTGTATATAAGGGTTCGCCAATCACAGTTATTGATGAGCTGAAAGGACAAGTGTGGAGAAAAGCGATTGAGCGTGAAGAGCTGCAAGAGTATATGAGTAACCACCGCATTATATCTAATAAAATGGTTGCGGGTAAACCTCAAATACATGTTTTGAGTGAGACAAATCCTGGTGAAGGGTTTGTATCCGTAGAGCCAAATCTGGAAGATGTATTCTTCAATAAAATTCACTTTTCAGAAACCACTAACGTTTAAAAACTTCAAATCATGTTTAAAGAATTCTTTTTAAAGGAACTCATTCCTGGGTTAAAGAGTCCAATGGTTTGGATATTCTTTGGTCTTTTCGGTTTATTGGCCGGAGCAGCCGTGGCAAGTGACAGCGTTCAAATTGGAGGTACAATAGGTAATATCCATAAAAATTCACCAGATGTCATTACAACGTTCGTATTAGTCCTGTCAATTTTTGGATTACTTATAGCGACCGCGTTTTTCAACAACGCAGCGCTGCGAGATGTAAACAATGGGTTTAGCGAAATCATGTTCAGTTTACCAATTAAAAAATCAGGCTATTTCTGGGGTCGATTTTTAGGTGCATTGATTTTGTCTACAATTCCATTCTTAGGTATTTTTCTAGGTGTAATCATAGGATCCAAACTTGCACCTATTTTTGATTGGGTAGATGCAGAACGTTTTGGAGGTTATGAGGTCAGCTATTTTTTGAATAATTACCTCTTGTTCATTATACCGAATATGTTTATTGGGGGTAGCATTATCTTCTTTTTAGCCCATAAATGGAAAAGCACAATCGTATCTTTTGTTGGGGCTTTAGTTGTAATCGTTTTTTACATCGTTTCAGGTAACTTATTGTCAGACATTGAAAGTCAAGATTTAGCAGCTCTAGTAGATGTGTTTGGAATTCGAACAAATAGCGTGGCTACTCAATATTGGACACCTGTTGAAAAGAATACGCTAGCGCCAGCATTTAAAGGCTTGATTCTTTACAATAGGTTGATTTGGGTTGGAATAGCTTTGGTTATTTCAGCGATAAGCTATCATTTATTTTCTTTTACAGTCAAGAAAAGTAAATCGAAGAAGAAAGAAGAAGATGCAGTAGAAAAAAGTCAAAGATTAGTATTAGAGCGCGTTCGCACCTGGAAAGGCTCATTCGAAAAAGGATTAGGCTGGAAGCAGTTTGTGAGTTTTTACAGAATCAATACAGATAGCATACTTAAAAATAACGTCTTTAAGATTCTATTTCTATTTAGTATTATTCTACTCTTTGTTGAACTTCTTCAAGGCTATGAATATTATGGCTTACAATCTTATCCGCTCACTTATAAAATATCAAGTAGCATCTCTAATTCTACATCTATATTTATTATCATAATCACAGTCTTTTTTAGTGGGGAATTAGTTTGGAGAGACCGAATAAATAATATTCACGAGGTAATAAATGCGACTCCACACAATTCATTTTCCGCTTTAGCGGCAAAGGCATTATCTCTGATTACAGCATCGAGTTTATTGTATTTCTTTTTCATCATAATGGGGATTATAGCGCAGCTCATGCAAGGATTTACTAAAATAGAGCTTGATGTATACTTACTCGATTTTGCCTTATCTAATTTACCAAATTACATAGCTTTTTCAGCGCTATTCATATTTGTTCAAACGGTAATGACAAATAGATACATTGGGTATTTTTTAAGTATCTTAATTCTATTTGTTTGGGATATTCTATTAGGTGTTATAGATGCTTCTTCAAATATGCTCGATTTTGCTGGAGCTCCTTTTCTGCAATATTCAGATATGAATGGATTTGGGCCTGGGTTAACGGGTTCTCTCTGGTTTAATATTTATTGGATATTGTTTGGATTTATACTTCTTTATTCCGCTGGCATATTTTGGCCGCGAAGTGTGGTAAGTGGATTTAAAGAGCGCATTAAAGTGGCACGAGGCGCTCTTGATAAAACCACCTTTGTTTCTTTTATCGGACTTATTGGGGTGTGGATATTAGTTGCTGGATTTGTATTTTACAATACTCAAGTCTTAAACCCATACTTATCTGGAGATGAAAGAGAAGAGCTTTCCGCTGAATATGAAAAACAGCTTAAAAAATACGATGGTATTCCTCAACCAAAAGTCACAGATCTCAAAATAAATATTGATATCTATCCAAACGAGAGAGACGTAGCAGTTAATGCAAAGCTTAAACTAGTGAATAAAACGGATGTGGCGATTGATTCCCTTCATTTTAATATGGATGAATCTTGGGAAACGACTATTACGATTGCAAATTCCAAATTAGTTTATAGTGATGACTATTTAGATTATCAAATTTATCAGTTAGAAAAGGCATTGCAGCCTGGTGAAAGCATAGAAATTGAACTAGAAAACAAGTATATCACGAATGGATTCCCTAATGGGACAGGGAACACATCTATCATCAATAACGGAACGTTTTTAAACAGTTTTGGCGTATTGCCAGGAATGGGATATAACAATGGCATTGAATTGAGCGATAAATACACGCGAAAGAAATATGATTTGAAACCCAAAAAGCGCATGCCAGAATTAGAGGACTCTTGTGGTGAAAATTGCATGGTAAATTATCTTTCTGCTGGTGCGGCCGATTGGGTAACTATGGAAACTGTTATTTCAACATCATCAGACCAGATTGCTATTGCTCCTGGAAGTTTGGTTAAGGAGTGGACGGAAGGCGATAGAAGCTATTTTAACTACAAGGTTGATGAACCTTCACAGCTTTTCATAATGTTTATGAGTGCGCGTTATGAAGTTGCAAGAGAAAAATACAATGGCATTGACATTGAGATTTATTACGATAAAAAGCACGATTACAATATCGATAAAATGGTTGATGCTACGAGAAGGAGTATTGCGTATTACGAAAAAAACTTTGGGAAGTATTACCATAAACAGGCTCGCATCATTGAGTTTCCTAGGTATGCCACTTTTGCACAAGCGTTTCCAGGAACAATGCCTTATTCTGAGGCTTATGGGTTTATTATTGACCTAGAAGATGAAACTGAGAACAATGTAATTGATGCAGTTATCGCACATGAAATGGCACACCAATGGTGGGCCCATCAAGAAGTTTCTGCAAACATGCAAGGCGGCACAATGTTAACAGAGAGTTTTTCAGAATACTCTTCACTTATGGTAATGAAGAATGATTTGAATGATGACATGAGAATGACGGATTTCTTGAAGTACGATTACCAACGTTATTTAAGAGGCCGAAGTGGTGAAAGTCAAAACGAATTACCACTCTATAAAGTAGAGAATCAACAGTACATTCATTATGGGAAAGGTTCTGTGGTGCTCTATTCTTTACAGGATTATATTGGAGAAGATAAAGTGAACTTAGCCTTAAAATCGTTCTTAGAAGAGTTTAGATACAAAGAGCCACCTTATCCAACATCTAATGATTTCTTAAGACACCTTGATCCACATGTGCCAGACAGTATGAAATATTTGGTAGATGATCTTTTCAAGAAAATCACACTGTATGATTATCGTATGAAAGAAGCAACAATGACCGAAGAAAATAACATGTATGCAGTGACCATGACTTTTGAAGCACGAAAAATGTATGCGGATACAATGGGTATCGAAACTTTCGCACAATTACATGAATGGATTGATGTGGGTGTATTTGCAGATGAAGATAGAGAAGACCTTATTGCTTATAAACGCATTTATGTCGATAAAGAAAATATGGAGTACACGATGTATGTCGATAGAAAGCCATTAAAGGCTGCTATTGATCCTAGGCGTGTGGTTATGGAACGAATAATTAAAGACAATGTATTAACGATTAAAGAAGAGTAAACTGCATGTTAGGCTCCTTTTGTATCTAATCTGCTTTTAGATCACATAGTGCTTAGCCTTTATAAACTTATTGCATATAGGTTTCTAGTAGGGTCTCTAATAAATACAAGGTTCTTCTTTCTAAAAGTTAAGAGCAGCAGGAGAATTGCCTTTATTCGAACTTAACTCGGTGACTATTACATGAGCGCAAAACGTTGCGCCTTTTCAAATCGTCGACATCAAGTATGGCAGTGGCTTTTAAAGCTTCAAAGCTTTCATCTAAATAAGTTCAAAAAAAGCCCTGCTGAGTATAGAGCTTTCTCTGAATTCTTTATCCTAGTGGAATAAATTCTTAAATGCGCTATTTATGCCTTGCATTCCGTCCATAAATTCTTTCTCAAAAACATCAAGCTTGTCCATACCTTTAGCGCGCTGTCCATTTACAACGGATTTCCATTTTTTTACTTTTTCAGTGAGGTCTATTTTCTTTTCATCAAACTGTTCGGTTTTCTTTTTCCGTTCAATCTCGTATTGACTTTCTAACGTGTCTAAGTGAGCATGTAAAGAATTTCCAACTTTACCAAACTCCTCAATAGCCTTGTGATACTTTTCTCCAATAACAGATTTAGCTTTTTCTTCAAACTCTGCAATAGCTCTCTTTATTTCATCCCGTTGAACTATAAACTTGTCTTTGGCTTCGCCAGTTTTAACATCTAATTTGGCTTTCAACTCATCTAAAAGTTTAGACAATTGTTCCTTTTTATCTTTTGCTAAATCTGGAATTTTATCAATTTCAACTTTAGTGGAATCTACTGTAGCTATAAATTTAGATTTAGTTTCATTGAATTTTGTAATAGCTTCGTCCTTTGTTTCTGAAATCTGAGCCTCGAATCTTTCAAGGTATTTTTCCCATTTATCTAACTTGCTATCTAAAGCAGTTCTAACGTTGTGTATTGCTGACATATGTAAAAGTTTTAAAGGTGTTAAATTATTAAATCCATTAATGGAAAACCCTAATTTTCCGGATATTCTCTAGTATTTTTCTTAAACAGGAATAATCATAATTTTATTTTTCCAGCTTGATTAAACCAGCTCAGAGTCGCTTTTATTGAATCCTCTAGCGCTGTTTTTTTATACCCAAGCTGTAGAATAGCTTTTTCACTGCTAATGTTCGGGTTAGATTCTGTTAAGATTTTTAGAGAATCTTTTGAGAAAACAGGAGGTTTCCCTTTTATCTTCCCTTCTAATTTAAAAAAGGGAAGAAGTAGTTTTAATAACTTTATGTCAACCACGAGTTGAGTTGTTTTAACTTTGCCTATTTCACCAATTTTAGAGGCAAGCTCTTTCAGAGTTAAATAATGCCCACCTAAGATGTATTTTTCTCCGTCAACACCTTTTTCTAAAGCGAGAACCGTTCCCTCAGCGACATCACGCACGTCAACAAAGTCATAGCCTGCCGGAATTAGGACAGGAATCTTACGATTGAAAATATCGGCTATCGCCCCGCCTAAAAGGGAAGGATAGTGATCATTTGGTCCAAACACAGACGTAGGACAAATGACAATGGTTTCAATCCCTTTTGCTCTGGCTCTTGTCAAAGCCAACTCCCCAGCAATTTTAGATTTGTCGTAATCTGAGCCACTAGAACCAATAAGCTCTCTGGTTTCATTTAAAACCTCATCAAGAGGAAAAGGATTTAACGTGTGAATAGAGCTGAAATAAATGAGTCTTTTAACCTTAAGCCTAATACAAGCTTCAACTACGTTTTCGCTGCCAAGTTTGTTCGTTTTAAAAATAGCACCAGTTCTGTCTCTACCAATATTGATTTTTGCAGCTAAGTGAATTACGGCATCTGCACCTTCCAGAAGGTTTTCAACATCTTCTAACTTGGTTAAATCTCCCTTTACTATTTCAGTATTTTGTTCAGGAATTCCTTTAACAGATTTGTAAACGAGAACTTTAAGCGAATGCCCTTTTTCAATTAACAAAGGACAAAGATTAGAGCCTATATGTCCTGATGCACCGGTAATGGCTATTTTCATAAATCTAACAATCAATAATCAGAAAATCTTTACCATACATAAGGTATAAAGGCTTTTCGTTCTTTAGGATACTCTTTAAAATGTTCGTGATACCATTCGTGATGGTTTAATGCACGTGGAGCTAAATTACAGAATGTCCATATTGCAAAAGTCGCTGCAGGAAGACTTCCAGCTGCTAGTGCGAAACCAGTCCATTCAATAATTTCTCCTAAGTGATTTGGGCAACTGATTTTTTCAAACAACCATCCTTTTGGAATAGAATAGCCATCTTTTTGTTTTCGAAGTGCGATTAACTTTTGGTCTGTCACGTAGTTGACAATAAATCCAATACTAAATAGACTGATACCAATAACAACAACAATCCAATTTGGGAAACTATTATGCAATGCAATAAAACCAATATAATAACCGTTTAAAAATCCATTTATTCCGTTAAAGAAAATTGCACTAAGCAGTATTGTAAGCGGCATTTTTTTGCCTTTTGTTTTAAGCCTGAATGGGAAAATAATTGTTCTATTGAAATAATGAAATGTCCAGAGCCCAATTAAAATCCAACTTATTAGATCTTTTTCACGTGGGCCAAAAATTGCCAGAAGTGGAAATATCAGAAAGGCGGGTAACTCCATCCAAAACCATCCCCACTTATTAGAAATCATTGGTCCCCAACCTTTGGACGTATGTCTTCCGTAAGGTGCTCGAATCTTTGAAAAAACCAACGAAATGAATGTTGCTACAGCTATGGCAATCCAAATGTAGTTCAGGGTAGTAAACCAATCCATTAAGAGAAATTAGTTTAGCAAAATAACTAAATGAGAATACATAGACTTGGATTAATGAAGAGCAGGCGCAATTGCAAGGTTATTGATGACTTCAGTTTCTTTATCCACGAGTTCATTGTATCTAGCTTCTACTTCTTCTTTAGAAAAATAATTTTCAGCTAGACGTAGAAACATACCGCCATGCTTTGCTTCTGAGATGTAAATCATTTCATAAAACTTTGCTAACTCTTTGTCTTGAATATTGTCTGAAACCATTTTAAAGCGCTCAAACCCTCTATTCTCGACAATAGCTGCAATCAAAAGTCTATCTCTCAAGCCTTTGATTTTATCTCCATTAATATTCTTTAATAAGGCGTCAACATATAAATCCTTGGTCATTTTATGGTTTAAGCCAACCCCACGCTTCTCCATTATTTTATAAACAAGCTTAAAGTGCTCTAACTCTTCAATACCTGTATGAATAAGATCTTGAAGTATTTCTTTTCTGTCTGGATACTTCGCAACTAAACTCATGGCCATGCCAGATGCTTTTCTCTCACAATCTGCATGATCTCTCAAAAAGGCATCAAAATCATTTAACACAGCATCTATCCATTCTTTTTTTGATGGAGTAAGCTCAGAAATAGTATAATTGGACATTGACAATGATTTAGAATTTAGCACAAAAATAGACGCTGAAACGAGAATGAAGAAAAGTACTCCAAAAGAAGTTTTTGAAACGTACAGAAAACGGTTTTCATATTTCCCCGAGTACGAGATTAACGCTGTACCAAATTCTCATTTGAAGTTCTCAATTGTCATTCCATGCTACAACGAACCAGCGTTGTTAAAGACCCTTGATAGTCTTTTGCAGTGTGATACACCATCGACTTCATTTGAGGTTTTAGTAGTCGTAAATAATGCCGTTGATGCATCAAAGGAAATAACCGTAGTAAACCTAAAGACCATTAATGACTTTAAAAATTGGAAGAAGAGTGCTAATTCTCATTTAGTATTCCATTGTGTTGAGGCCCTCAACTTACCATCAAAGAAAGCTGGTGTTGGCCTTGCCAGAAAAATAGGAATGGACCTTGCTGCAAACAGATTTGCGGCATTAGATAAAACTGGGTGGATAATTAATCTAGATGCAGATTGCGAAGTTTCCACTAATTACTTGACTGAAATTGAAAGATGCATTACGAATAACATTCGTGGAGGGCATTTCTTCTTTAAGCATAAAATTGATAATGTTAAAGAAGAGGTTTTGAAGCAAGGCATTGCATTGTACGAATTGCACCTTCGCTATTATTCCCAAGCTCTAAAATTTTCTGGATTTAAATACTGGCATCACACGGTTGGTTCATGCATGATTGCCCGAAGTGACGTTTATGCTTTACAAGGAGGGATGAATCAGCGCAAAGCTGGAGAGGACTTTTATTTTATGCATAAAATAATGCCTGGTGGAAATATGTTGACCATTAATCAAGCGACTGTTTATCCATCAGCGCGTATTTCAAACAGAGTGCCATTTGGTACGGGAAAAGCACAAGGAGATTGGGTTGATGGTGGAAATAAAATACGATTGACGTATCACTTCAAGTTGTTTAGCACATTGAGGATGTTCTTTTCAACGTTATGCGATTGGTATAGAGAGGTACCTAAACTGGATGATGTTACGCATTCGTTTCTTGTATCAGTAAATTTTGAAGAGGTCGTTTCCAGAATAAAAAAAAGAAGCTCAACACAAGATCTTTTCATTAAAAACATAACTCAGTATTGTGATGGTTTCTTTACTTTAAAATTTGTACATTATTTGCGAGATAGACAATATGGGGAAGGGGATGTAATTTCTGAAGCCAACGCTCTACTTTCGGAATTGAAAGGCGCTACGGTCAAACGTAGCACATTAGAACTTCTTCATGCTTATAGAGAGTTAGATAAAAACAGTGAGTAATCCATTTAAATATCTTTCGGTTTATTCATTGCCAATTACTGCGGCAATGTCATTTGCAATGCATGGAATATTCACATTTGCGCCAGTTATTTTAGCTTTCATAATTATTCCATCGCTAGAGCTGGTTTTTAAGCCCGATGCTTCGAATTTATCTGAAACTGAATTGGATAAGGTTTCAACCAATAAGTTATACGATTGGTTTATCTATTTGATTTTTCCCATACAATGGTTGGCGCTACTTTGGTTTTTGTTTGCCGTTCAAGAAGTCGGGCTAAGTGCTGGCGAGACTATCGGAAGAATTAGTGCTTATGGCATGTTATGCGGTGTTCTTGGTATTAATGTGGCGCATGAACTAGGGCATAGAGCTAAGCGACAAGAAAAGATATTAGCAAAAGGGCTGCTGTTATCAGCTCTTTACCTTCAATTTTATATTGAACACAACAAAGGACATCATAAAAATGTCGCAACACCAGAAGACCCAACAAGCGCAAGAATAGGAGAGTGGTTATCTGCATTCTGGTTAAGATCTATTGTAAATGTATATGTAAATGCATGGAAAATTTCAAATAAAGAATGCAAACGTAAATACGGAAAAACACTTTCATGGAAGAACGAAATGATTGTTTATCAAGCAATTGAGGTCGTTCTTGTTTTAACTATTCTCATTCTATTTGGAATTAAAGTAATGTTGTTTTACTTGTTGGCAGCTTTTATAGGAGCACTTTTGTTGGAGACCGTTGAATACATTGAACACTATGGTTTGTCAAGAACGAAAGTGAATGAATTTCGTTATGAAAATACAAGCCCAAAACATTCATGGAATTCTAATCATACTGTAGGGCGTCTTTTTCTTTTTGAATTGAGTAGACATTCAGACCATCATTACAAGGCCTATAAAAAGTACCCTACTTTAAACAATCACCAAGAAAGTCCACAAATGCCAACAGGCTATCCGGGTATGATGTTGTTAGCGGCTATCCCTCCGCTTTGGTTTAAAATTATGAATCCAAAAGTAAAAGCCTTTTCCGAACAGGCTTAACCTTCTGTAGTCAGATTTCTTTTTAAAGTAGGTAACTAGCCAATAAAGTATCAAAAAAGGAATGGGTAGGACTAACGTGATTAGCGTCAAATGGTCGGCTATATTGAAAAAGAAATATTTCCGCCACGAGGAACAGCGACCATTCTATCACATAGTTTTGAAAAAACGAGGGAAGATATTCTCTTCCTTCAATAAAAACATACAGAGCAGCTCCATTAAATGTTAGTAAGCGCAGCATTTTTTGTCTCCGCAAATTGAAGCGATTCTACAACGCCGTTGTTGATGTATTTAATTTTTTCTTCCATGAAGAAGGTTTACTGAGTTTAATTGCAATGTACTAAAACAAAAAAAACGCCCAGAAGGGCGTTTTGAAGATTGTTGAGAATTGTACTACAATTTACTTTCAGCAGTTGCTACAATCTCCTTTTCTAGTGCAGTAGCTTTTTCTACTATCGCAGCAGCTTTACTCAACCTGTCTTCCACAAAAACAGTGTCTTTAAATCCACTGCAATTTATTTTAACATTTAAACCAGCACCGCGAATAGCAGTTAGAGCGCACATAGCACCAACACCTGCATCGCTAATAGAGGCCTGCAATCCAATCTTAGACATTTCATTCATTATAGCCATTGATTCATAGGCCGTTTGCATTACTGCTAAAGGTGTGTCGATCGCGTATTTTGTTGCTTTGGAAATAGCTTCACTTCTTGCTTCCTTTTCAGAAGCACTATCTTTTGGTAGCCTGAAAGCATCCATTACTTTGTTGAAAGAATGCGTGTCTTCGTCTACAAAGAACAAGAGTTCATCTTTTAAAACTTGAGCCTTTACAGCCCATTCTGAGTACTCTTCCCAACGATCATCCCAACCACGCTTATGTGCGGATAAATTGGCTACCATTCCGCCAAGGGAAACACCCAAAGCGCCTACATAAGCTGAGATAGATCCTCCACCAGGTGCCGGGCTTTCTGAAGCTGTTTCATTTGCAAACTCCACAAGATCCATATCTATCAAGCGTTTTTCAGCCTGATCTTCCATAACGTATTCAATCACACTTTTCCTAGGGTCAAATGGTTTTAAATCATCTAACCCTAAAGACTTGACCGCTATTTTAATTTTTTCTGCTTCATCAATTCCCAAAGAACGTTCTTGCATCTTCAAGAAAAAGTCAGCCGCATCTAACATAGCTTGCTTAGGAATCAATCCTACAAGTTCTGAACCTGTTACACGAATACCTCTGTCAGTTGCTGCCTTTACAGTTTCATGAAAAGCCTCATGCACTGAAGTGATGGAAATATTGGTAAGGTTATAAGAGATTTGAGCAATACCATATTCATCAATATACCAGCCAATCCCTTTTACAGCTTTGAGTTTGCCAGGTATTCTAACAGGCTCGCCATTTTCGTCTAAGACTTTTTTAGCACCAACTTTATCGCCCTCTGTTTTTAATCTTCCTGCCTCACGAATGTCAAATGCAATAGCGTTTGCTCTTCGAGTGGAAGTTGAGTTTAAGTTAATGTTATACGCTACTAGAAAATCACGTGCTGAAACTGCGGTGACTCCCGAACCTTTAACACGTTCATTAAATTCTGCTGGTCCAAAATCTGGTTTCCATGTAAGATCGTTAAGCTTATTTTTAAGCCCTTCGTATTCTCCTGAACGACAATTGGCAAGGTTTTTACGTTTGTCTTCCTGTGCTGCATTCTCATAACAATAGACTGGAATAGCCAATTCATCACCGACGCGTTTAGCGAGTTTATGTGCATAGACAACTGTTTCATCCATTGTCATGTTGCTTATGGGCACCAACGGGCAAACATCAGTTGCTCCAAAACGTGGATGCTCACCTGAGTGTTTGCTCATATCAATAACTTCAGCGGCTTTTTGGATGACAAGAAATGCAGCATCAATAACAGGTTGCGGTTCACCAACAAACGTTATTACTGTTCGATTGGTGGCATTTCCTGGATCTACATCTAAAAGCTTCACGCCTTCCACCGTTTCAATTACGTCAGTCACCTGTTTAATCACATCAGGGTTTCTTCCTTCTGAAATATTCGGCACACACTCTATAAGTTTCTTCATAATCGTTTCAATAAAAAACTCCCAAAAAACGGGAGCATATAAGTTTTGAAAATTAGGGGTCTAACCAAAGACTCCGAATATATTATCAATTGTTGTATTGTCTAATGAATTCGCTATCAGAACAGGGATTTTAGCATCGTTCGTTATTATATTCTGGTCAAAATTGTTACCTAATACGTTTGTCAGACCACCTTCATGGTGATTTACAATAGCAATCATGTCAGCACCTATGTTTTGAGAAAAGCGTATCAATTCATTTTCAAACGTATCCATTTCATTGGTGTGAGACACGGTAAAATTAACATCATGCTCGGTTAAGTATTTCTTGCTAAAAGAGAGATTACGCGCGACAGCATTTTCATTGAACTCATCTTTACGTCTATTCACGAATAAATGTACTTTCGCTTTAAACACATACGAAGATCTTATCACCGAGGTTAAAATCTGCTTGTCTTCTGTAGCCATATCTATAGGCACAACAATGTCATCTATCTCATTGTCATTCGGTATTCTATCTTGGGTAATTACAAAAGGGACTTTAGAATTGGTAATAACACGCAAGGCGTTACTTCCAATAAGCCGCTGTAAGCCTTTCATTCCATGTGTACCCATGAATATAACCCCTGCACCTTCATCGTTAGATGTTTTAGCTATCGTCTCAAAAATATTTCCAACGGTTGTTATTGGCTTTAATGGCACACCGTGTCCTTCATGTTTATAAATCAAAGCCTCAAGGCCTTCCATTGTGGTTATTTTTTTTTCTTCATTCTCAGCAATATGAAGTAAACAAACACCTGTCTTCAGAGGCTTAGCTGCACCAATAGCATATTTCAAAGCATTCTCTGAAATCTCTGTGAAATCTATCGGAACTAATATTTTGTAATCCATTTGATGTATTTATAAGGGTGATAAATCTATAAAATTTGGTTCTTCTATTTAATTCAGTAAATCCTAATATTAACAATTAGTCAACTCTATAAAGTTCACCATTGATATACACTTTGTTAATATTAGTATTCCCAAAATTATATGGGAAGAAATCTAAGCTGTCCATCGGATTAGTTAAGATTATATTGGCTCTTTTCCCAACTTCAAGACTCCCAACTTCATTTTCAACCTCCATAGCGTAGGCTCCGTTAATAGTAGCTGCGGCAAAGGCTTCTGCTGGAAGCATTTTCATTTTGATAGATGCCAAGCTCACCACAAACTGCATATTTCCGGATGGGGTGGAGCCAGGATTGTAATCGGTTGCTAAGACCAAAGGAAGGCCTGCATCTATTATTTCTCTTGCGGGTGTATAAGGGATTGATAAAAAGAAAGAACATGTAGGTAAAGCAACTGGTAACGTATTCCCTTTTTTTAAGGCTTCTAAGTCTTCATCTGTCAACACTTCGAGATGATCTACAGATAAAGCATTGTTATCAACACAGGCCTGCAGTCCTCCAATACTGTTAAATTGATTGACATGTATTTTAGACTTCAATCCCGCTTCAGCGCCTGCCTTAATAATTCGAGTTGTTTCCTCTGGAGTGAAATAACCAGATTCACAAAACGTATCTAAATAATCAGCTAAGCCTTCTTTTTGAATTGTCGGCAACATTTCATTTACAATTAAGTCAATGTAATCCGTGCGTCTTTCTTTGTATTCTGGGGGAAGAGCATGCGCTCCAAGAAAAGTTGCCTTGACGACCATAGGAGAATTCTCTTTCAAACGTTTAATGACACGCAGCATCTTTAATTCAGCATCTACAGTAAGGCCATAGCCGCTTTTAATTTCAATTGCTCCAGTTCCGAGTTGCATCAACTCTTTTAAGCGAGTCATGGCACTTTTATACAATTCATCTTCGCTCGATTCTTGCAGTTTTTTTGCTGAATTTAGTATCCCGCCACCACGAAGAGCAATCTCCTCATATGTTAACCCTTTGATTCTATCTACAAATTCAGTATGTCTTGGTTCTGCAAATACCACGTGTGTGTGAGAGTCTACAAAGCAAGGCAACGCTAACTGACCTCGAGCGTCAACAACTTCAGTGGATGCTGGCAATTCATTTAGCTTAATAGCCTCCATAGAACCTGTTGCTAGGATTTTGCCATCACTTATGGATATGAATCCGTCATCAATAGATTCGAGGTCTTTCATTTCCATACCTCGCCTTGCCCCGTTCGCTCCCGACTTAAAAGGATATATAGTCTTGATGTTTATAATAATCGTATCCATCTGCTAAAGGTTGCGCTGTTAGATTGAATGCGAATGTAAGTATATGAATGTGTTCCAAGGCTTTTTTAAATCATGAAATTCTTCACTGCTCTTTATTAACAAACTGAAATAGCCGTCCATTCACATCATCTCACTTACGGTTCTTATTATCAATTAATTAGAGCTCATCGAACTACTATTTGCTTAAAGCGAATAGCTCTCAGTTTTGTTGATAAAACAACTTCTAACTTATACAACTTTTATATATGTGCGGTTTGTCTATTTTTGAAGCTATGCCAGGAAATACTTTCGGTACATTATTGCGATTAACAACGTTTGGAGAGTCACATGGAATCGCTATTGGAGGTGTGTTAGATGGAATGCCTTCAAACTTGAAAATTGATTTGGATAAAGTTCAAAACCAATTAAATAGAAGAAGACCTGGCCAAAGTTCTATTACCACCGATAGGGACGAATCTGACAGAGTCCAATTTCTTTCAGGGATCTTTGAAGAAAAAACAACTGGAGGACCGATTGGTTTTATTATTCCAAATAAAGACCAGCGCAGCAGGGACTATTCCAAATTAAAAGATGTTTATCGTCCTTCTCATGCCGATTATACAACAGAAGCTAAATATGGCCATAGAGATTACCGTGGTGGTGGACGCACATCTGCTCGTGAAACAGCTGCACGTGTTGCTGCCGGTGCAATTGCAGAACAGTTGTTGCCAAAGGTTGAAATTGTTGCATACGTAAAATCTGTTGGTACTATTCAATCTAATTCCGTTGAAAATACATCACGCAAAGACGTTGATAAAAACATAATGCGTTGCCCCGATCTATCAGCAGCTGAAGAAATGATAGCTTTTGTAGAAGAATTAAAAACTGAGGGGGATTCTGTTGGAGGAGTTATTGAATGTGTTGTAAGAGGAATAGAACCCGGGTTGGGAGAGCCTGTATTTGATAAGCTCCATGCTGATCTTGGAAAAGCAATGCTCAGTATTAATGCAGTGAAAGGGTTTGAGGTTGGAAGTGGATTCGCTGCTGCAGCTATGTTAGGTTCAGACCACAATGATGCCTTTACCGCAAAAGGTAAAACTGCAACCAATCACTCAGGTGGCGTTCAAGGTGGCATTAGCAATGGAGAAGACATCGTATTCAGAGTAGGTTTTAAACCCGTAGCAACCATAAAAAAGGAACAATCCACGGTAGATAAAGTTGGAAAAAATGTTATTCTAAAATCCGAAGGTCGTCATGACCCGTGCGTAGTGCCCAGGGCTGTGCCAATAGTTGAAGCTATGGCAGCCATGGTTTTAGCAGATCAGTTCTTAAGACAAAAAGTTAATCAATAGATAATGGGTTCAATAATCGACTTCTTTAAAAGACAGCCACTTCACATAAATATTATACTTGGCTTGGTATTAGGTGCTATATGGTCTTACTTTTCAATTGTGTTTGGCTGGATTGACTTTACACTAGATTGGATTAAGCCATTCGGAACGATTTTCATTAATCTTCTCAAACTGATTGCTGTGCCACTCGTATTGTTTTCAATAATTAGTGGTGTAAGTCAGTTGAGTGATGCAAGTTCCTTAGGGAGAATGGGAGCTAAGACCATAGGTTTTTATTTGGTGACTACTGTTTTTGCTGTTACCGTGGGTCTAGTTTTAGTGAATGTTGTAAAGCCTGGAAACTTTGTAAATGAAGAACAACACATCGTAAATCGATTAAGTTACGAGCTGTGGGTTGAGCAAACTGAAGGTGTAGATTATGTAGATGACAAAAGGTTTTTATCTAATCCTGTATACGCTGAGTATAGCGCTGAAGCGCGTGAGAAACTTGATAAAGATTTAGCTAACGAAGGGGTTTCTGAGAAAATAGAAGCGGCTAAAAGCAACAAAAACAGCGGACCTTTAGATTTTATAGTTCAAATGGTTCCGAGTAACATTTTTATTTCCTTCAACAAAAACTTGATGCTACAGATAATTGTATTCGCATTGTTTTTTGGAATAGCCGTTATTTCTCTCCCAAAGGAAAAAACAGCTGGAGTTACTGCTTTTGTTGATGGTTCTAATGAGGTGTTTATAAAGATGGTAGAAATGGTCATGAAAGTAGCACCATTCTTTGTTTTCGCATTGCTCGCAGGTGTTTTAGCTGGCATGGCCACGACAGTTGATGAGCTTTTAGAAATCTTTAAATCGTTAGGTATATATGCTGTTACGGTTGTATTAGGTTTAGCTTTTATGGTGTTCGGTATTTACCCTGTCATTTTGGCTTCGGTAATTTCTAAGAAGACCTCACTCTCTTTTATTCAAGCTTATAAGTATTTTTTAACAGGAATAAGACCTGCACAGCTCTTAGCTTTTTCTACGAGTAGTAGCGCAGCAACATTGCCTGTAACTATGGAATGTGTACATGACAACTTAGGTGTTGACGAAGAAATTTCAAGTTTCGTATTGCCTATTGGAGCCACGGTAAACATGGACGGCACAAGTTTATATCAAGCCATTGCCGTTATTTTCTTAGCTCAATTTCATTTTATAGACCTTTCAATAGCGGACCAAATGATTATCATTCTTACAGCAACCTTGGCATCTATAGGATCTGCAGCGGTGCCAAGTGCTGGCCTAATCATGTTAATCGTAGTGCTTCAATCTGTTAACCTTAACCCTTTCTGGATTGCAATTATTTTTCCAATTGATAGAATTCTAGATATGTGTAGAACAGTTGTAAACGTTACAGGAGACGCCACAGTTTCTACAATTGTTGCGCAGACTGAAGGCAAACTAAATTATAAGGTCTAGTATTTGAAGTATTATTCTCAGCTAAAGAGTATAAAATTTATGATGAAGTGGATTTCACTTTTAGTGATAATGGTGTGTGTGAACCCTGTCTGGGCTCAGTTTGGTGTGGAACTTGGAGAATGTGAACAAGCGTATTCTGAAAAAGCACAAACTCAGGTAAACAAGGCTCTCTCGAGTTTTGATAAGAAAAATTACAAGATGGCAAAGGTTTATGTTAATAATGTTCTAGATATAGATCCTAAAAATGCACATGGTCTTTACCTTATGGGAGAAGTTGCTATGCGGAACAAACCTGCGAATGTGAACATGGCCATCGCATATTGGACTCAATTGACCGATGTTTGCCCAAACTACAGGGCAGAAGTGCAGTTTTTCCTCGGTGTATTGCTACTTGAAAATGGCAAAAAGCAGAAATCAGAAGAAATGATGCGTTTGTTTTTGGTTAACCCCGAAAGAGATAGAGCTTTTGACAAGGAGGCAGAAAGTATCATTGAAGAGATTAATCTTCAAGAAACGCTTTTTGCGAACCCTGTGCCTTTTGACCCAAAACCTGTAACAAGTATTTGCACACGCGATGACGAGTATCTCGCTATTATTTCGCCAGACGCTGAATTGTGTTTTTTTACACGAAGAAGTAAAAAGGTAGATAAGTATAGCGGACCTGCAGCAAAGACTAGAATTGTAGAAGAGTTTAGCTTGGCTAGAAGAAACGAAAACGGAACATTTGAGGAAGGCGAGGCTTTGGAATACCCTTTCAACGAAAGTTACAACGAAGGCGGTCCAACAATTACAGCGAATAACCGTGAACTGTATTTTACGGTTTGTAAAATGGACAAAGAGGGGCGTCAAAACTGCGATATTTATTACTGCCTAAAAGAAGGTTCATACTGGGGCGAAATAGAAAATTTGGGAGAACATATCAATTCGGATGCATGGGAATCGCAACCGAGTGTTTCTGCGGATGGGCAATTGTTGTACTTCGTATCTAATCGAAAAGGTGGATTAGGAGGTTTAGATATTTATGCTTGTAAAAGAGAGTTAAATGGAGGTTGGAGTGCGCCATTTAATCTTGGAAAATCTATCAATACACGTAAAAACGAAAAGTCTCCTTTTATTCATTCTGATAGTCAAACCTTGTACTTTGCAAGTAATGGACATGCAACATTGGGTGGTTATGATATTTACTACAGTAAAAAAGAAGAAGAAACAGAAGACTATGGTCGACCGATTAATATTGGCTACCCAATAAATACGAAAGCTGATGAAATTGGGTTGTTCGTGAGTTTAAATGGCGTAAAGGCATACTTCAGTAGTAACAAATTACGAGGCATTGGTGGTTGGGATTTCTACGGGTTTGACCTGCACCCAGCAGCTCGCCCAGAGCAAGTTGCTATGGTGAAAGGGACAATGCTCGATAAAAACCAAGAAGTCGTAAAAGATGCCAAGCTTCAGATTAAAAATCTTAAAACGAAAGAAGTTCAAGACATCGCAGTTGACCAAATAACTGGCGAATATGCAGCCGTTGTAAAAATAAAAGAGCAAGAGAATCTCATTTTAAAAGTTGAAAAGGAAGGAACCGCCTTTACCTCTAAATTAGTAGACATTGAAGATGAAGAAACTATAAATGGTGTAGTCACGGCTGAATTAGAGGTAGCTCCGATAGAAGTAGGAAAGGAGTATCGTTTAAACGATATCAAATTTGCATCTGACTCATATCAACTTTCTGAAAAGGCAAAACTCGTAATTGATGAATTTATTCTGTTCTTAGCAGAGCAACCAAGAATAAAAGTAGATATACAAGGGCACACCGATAATGCAGGTAATCCTGAAGACAACATGACGCTTTCCAAAAACAGAGCGAAGGTGGTTTACGACTATTTAATTTCAAATGGTGTTTCGTCTAGCAGAATGACATGGCATGGCTTTGGGCAAACGAAACCAATCGCGAGTAATAGCAATGAAAAAAGCATGGCTAAAAATAGACGCACCGTTTTTGTAATTACGGGTAAATAATTTCATAGGTCAGTTCTGCGTTGCTTTATAAAGTAAACCTTTATGAAGTTATTTCCATTTATTCTATTGTTGATATTCACTATGGCAGCGTCTAGTTCGTTTAAAAAACACCAACTTTCTCACAGTCGAGTAAAGCAAGCTTATGAGAACAATGAAGGTCCAGTTAGAGCGTATTTAAAATCCTGTGATATTGATACCAAAGGGTTTCAAATTTATCTGCGATGTTTTAAATACGAAGAGGTTTTGGAGCTATGGGCAAAGAGTAAGTCAGATAAAACGTACAAGCTATTAGAGACGTATGAGCTTTGTGGTTTCTCAGGGACACTCGGCCCGAAGCGAATGCAGGGCGATTATCAAATCCCTGAGGGCTTCTATCATATCGATCGGTTTAATCCAAAAAGTAAGTTTCATTTATCGTTGGGGATCAATTACCCAAACTATTCAGATAAGGTCTTGAGCAATCGATTAAGTCCAGGTGGAGACATATTTATTCATGGTGGGTGTCAAACGATCGGCTGTATGCCTATTTCTGACGAATGGATTGATGAGCTATATGTATATAGCGTAGAAGCCAGAAACAGCGGTCAAGGCAGTATTCCCGTCAATATTTTTCCATTTAAAATGGAATCTAAAAAAATGCAAACTATAAAGGGAGCCTACCAAGAACTAAAAGCAGATTTTAAGTTTTGGGAAGACATACAGGATGCATACTTGCTTTTCGAGAAAAATAGACGGTTGCCGAGCATAACATTTCTAGAGAACGGAAAGCACCAAATAACCACTGAATAATATATACTTGGTAAAACGAAAAAAGCCTCTCGAATTCGAAAGGCTTTTTTTATTATGATAGAAAAAGAGACTAGGCTCTTCTTTCTTTAATTCTTGCAGATTTACCAGTACGTTCTCTTTGATAGAAGATACGTGATCTACGAACTTTACCTAATTTGTTAATCTCGATTTTCTCGATACTTGGATTGTTTACTGGAAAAATTCTTTCTACTCCAATGTTACCACTCATCTTTCTAATGGTAAACGTTTCTGATGCTCCAGACCCTCTTCTTTGTAAAACAACCCCTCTAAAGAACTGTGTTCTCGTTTTTTCACCTTCTTTAATTTGATAAAACACAGTAATAGTGTCTCCTGCTCCAAATTCAGGTAAATCTTTCTTTTCAACGAATGAATCTTGTACGTACTTTACTAAGTCCATCTTTAATTGTAATTAAAATTATCGTTAAGTAGCATTCACAATTTTTGCCAGCGGCTAAGTCACGTTGCGAAGGTTTTACCCCTCTAATTTAGGGCTGCAATATTACAACATAAAGTTCTAATAAAACAACACTTTAATTTGCGTTAAATCAATGTGTTGGCTTAGAAATTTTCTCTGCCAGCAAAATGGAAAGCACCCTCAATTGCCGCGTTGTCATCGCTATCAGAGCCATGTACAGCATTTGCAGAAATATCTTTCGCATATAATTTTCTAATAGTGCCTTCAGCAGCTTCCGCTGGATTGGTTGCTCCAACCAAAGTTCTGAAATCCGCAACAGCGTCATCTTTTTCTAAGATAGCAGCTACGATAGGGCCAGAGGTCATGTACTCAACCAACTCACCAAAAAATGGTCTTTCGTTGTGAATAGCATAAAATTCTTGCGCATCTCTTTTTGTAAGTTGTGTCATTTTCATAGACACAATTCTAAAACCTGCGTTGTTCATCATTGCTAAAATTGCACCGATGTGACCGTTCTCAACCGCATCAGGCTTAATCATTGTAAATGTTCTGTTCCCAGCCATTTTAATGTGTTTTAAATTTTTCGGCAAAAATAAAAAGCTAATTAAGTTGACAAACTTTTTAAGACTAAACTTTTGGTGTTTTTCAACTTCTTCTAAAATTCACTATTTCAAGGTTTTAGCAAAGTGTTCAGGTATTCCATGAATTGAGAATGCCATATGTTAAAATTCCCTTAATAAATATAAGAGAGGTACACCTTAATCAAGGTCAGAATGTTATTTTCGCACGCCAATGCGAAAAGAGAACACTCAAGGTTTACATCAGTTTTTGTCTAAGCCGCTTAACATTTTGATTACCAATCATGTAAATCCAGATGGAGATGCAATGGGGTCCGCGTTCGCAATGCAAATGCTTTTAGCTAAAAAAGGCCATAAGGCAACAGTTATAGTTCCCAACGCGTATCCGCATTTTTTAAAGTGGCTGCCTTCAAACAGCGAAGCCGTTGTTTACGAAAATGACAAAACCCTAGCAGAAACACAAATCGCTGACGCAGAGTTAATTGTAGTTTTAGATTACAATGCGCTGCATCGATCTGGTCCGATGCAAACGGCACTAGAGAGTTACACTGGAGATTTCCTCATGATAGATCACCACCAGCAACCAGACGATTTTGCAAAATGGATGATTTCAGATACATCTAAATGCTCTACCGCACAAATGGTATACGAGTTTGCTCAACAATTTGATTTATTGTCTGAGATGGATGTGGCCATTGCTGAAAACATTTACACAGGAATAGTTACCGATACGGGCTCTTTCAGATTTTCGAGTACCACAGCGGCTACACATACCATAACAGCACATTTACTGGAGTTAGGGGTAAAACCAGATTCGGTTTACAATAATATTTTTGATGCAAACTCTGTGTCGCGTTTTAAACTTTTAGGTAGCATGCTCGAAAGCATGAGAGTGTTTCAATCAAAGGGCAGCGTAATTCTTTTCTTATCTGAAGAAGATCAAGTCAAGCACAATTTTCGAAAAGGAGATTCTGAGGGCTTTGTGAACTATGGTTTATCAATTGAAGGGATCACCTTTGCAGTGTTTATACGTGAAGAGAAAGGCTTCTGTAAAATTTCATTACGAAGTAAAGGTGATTTAGATGTAAATCAAATCTCTAGACAAAACTTTAATGGTGGCGGGCACAAAAATGCAGCCGGTGGATTAGTTGAAAAACCATTGGTAGATGTAATAAAAATCGCGGAAAGCGTTATTGGGGTGTTATGACTTTAAAAGTATACCTAAATATAGTCGTCTTGGTTTGTCTTGTGGCATGTTGTGCTCCAAAGGAAACTACCAAAGAGCAACAGCCGCCAATGACGGAACGAGAAATGCAAGAGGCTTTAATAAAACGGAATCGGGCATTTTTAAAGCAAGAAAGAGAAAGTATAACAGCCTATATAGACTCTTCTGAAAACACTTTTACCCAAACAGGGTCTGGTCTATACTACAGTATTCTATCTTCTGGAGATGAATCGATATCAATCAATGAAGGTGATTTAGTGGAGTATGAATATTCAATCAATACCCTTGGAGGTAAATTTTTAAAATCTTCGAAAGAATTTGGAAATAAGAAATTTAAACTTTTAAAAGATGATGAGCTGGTAGGTATTCATGAAGGCGTTGGCCTAATGCATCCTCAAGATGATTATCTCTTTATAATGCCCGCGCACCTCGCATATGGTATAACAAATGAAAACGGGGCACCGTTAAATGCAACCTTAGTTTATAAAGTAAAAATTGTATCAGTAAATTAAATTAGAATGAGAAAGTTTTTGGCCCTATTGGCCTTACCTGCAGTATTATTAATGACGTCTTGTAAAGACAAGGAAATAACTGTAAACGGAGAAAAAGTATTATTGGAAGAAGATGGTCTTTATGGCTTCTTTAAAACTTCACAAGGTGACATCGTTATTCAGTTTGAAGACAAGAAGGCTCCAATGACAACTGCCAATTTTATCGCATTAGCGGAAGGTAGACATGAAGACGTAAGTGATGAGTTTAAAGGCAAGCCTTTTTACGATGGTCTCAAATTTCACAGAGTAATTCCAAATTTTATGATTCAAGGTGGAGACCCACAAGGAACAGGAATGGGCGGACCTGGATACCAATTTGAAGATGAATTTAACGACAGTTTAGCTCACGTTGGCACTGGTGTATTATCTATGGCAAACAGCGGCCCTGGAACGAATGGTTCTCAGTTTTTTATCACTCTTGCTGAAACTCCATGGTTAGATAACAAGCATTCAATTTTTGGTCATGTTGTTTATGGAATGGACATCGTTGAAAAAATCGGTGCTGCAGAACGTGACAACCGTGACATGCCAAAAGAAGATATTACGATTGAAACATTGACTATTATCAGAATTGGTAAAGATTACAAGAGCTACAATCCTATAGCTGCTTACGCATTAGGAAAAGAAGCGTTAGCTGAAAAGAAAGCAATTGCTGACGAAATGGCTAAGAAAGAGCAGCAAGACTTCATGGCTTCAATGAAGGCACAGTATCCAAATTTGGAGACTACAGCTTCAGGCTTGATGTATGTTGTTGAAAAACCAGGTGATGGTGAAAAACCAGAGTTGGGCGATAAAGTTGAAATAGACTATGCAGGGTATTTGATTGATGGAACTATGTTCGATACGTCTATTGAAGAATTGGCAAAAGAAAACGGTGTTTACAATCCACAAAGACAGTATCAACCTTATCCTGTAGCTTATGGACCACAAGGCCAAGTGATAAACGGATGGAAAGAAGGTATGCAGCTTTTTAATATTGGTGGAAAAGGAAGATTAATTATTCCTCCACACTTAGCATACGGCGCAGCTGGTGCTGGCGGTGTTATTCCTCCAAATGCTTGGTTGATTTTTGATATTGAGTTAGTTAGAATTTCTAAATAATAGTAGATGAAAGACGGTTTATATGCTAAGTTTAATACCTCTAAAGGTGAAATCTTAGTAAACTTAGAATTTGAAAAAGCACCAATGACAGTCGGAAACTTTATTGGATTAGCTGAAGGTAATTTTGAAAATACTGCAAGTGATAAAGGTGTTCCTTTTTACAACGGAATGAAATTTCACAGAGTAATTGAAAACTTCATGATTCAAGGTGGATGTCCTCAAGGTACAGGAACTGGTGGGCCTGGTTATCAGTTTGCCGATGAATTTCACCCTGACTTAAAGCATAGTGGTCCTGGAATCTTATCTATGGCAAATTCTGGCCCTGGATCAAACGGGTCTCAATTTTTCATCACACATGTGGAAACAGCTTGGTTAGACAATAAGCACACTGTTTTCGGAAATGTTGTTGAAGGACAAAGTGTTGTTGATCAAATTGCTCAGGATGACAAGCTAGAAAGTTTAGAAATTGTTAGAGTAGGAGCTTCAGCAGAGGCGTTTGATGCAAAAGCCGCTTTTGACGGAGGCAGCGAAGTAGCCGCTGCTGCCGAACGTAAAGCGAAAGAAGAAGAAGAGGCGCAATTTAGTGCAATGACTGAAGGTGCTTCAAAAACTGAATCAGGATTAGCTTATAAAATTGAAAGTGAAGGCAACGGGCCTAAGCCAAAGAAAGGCGAAAAAGTATCTGTACACTACGCGGGATTCCTTACGAATGGTCAAAAATTCGATTCATCTTTCGATAGAAAACAACCAATTGATATTCAAATTGGTGTTGGTCAAGTAATTTCAGGATGGGATGAAGGTATCATGCTATTGAATGAAGGTTCTAAAGCTAAATTTATCATTCCTCCGCACTTAGGTTATGGAGCACAAGGTGCAGGTGGAGTTATTCCTCCAAATGCAACATTGGTATTTGAAGTAGAACTATTGAAAGTAGGTTAATTTATTAACCTCTATGATAATTTATTAAGGCCTCGATTAGTTCACTAATCGAGGTTTTTTTATAGATGTAAATAGAAGTTTTTCACAAGACGCGAGAAGTCTTTTGTGTAAACGCCTCTTTTTTCTTCAACAATGAGTTGGGTTTTTAAAAGAGGGTTTTGACTTTTTGTGAATTCTAAAAGAACTCGCTTCTCTTTAGATTCTGGACTTCCTTTTATATAGACCTGATTGTTTAAATACCATGGGTATTCCCGGGCTTTTACAATAAATAAATCCCCTTCTTTCACAGGTAAGATTATCGCAAATACACTTTTTTGATGAGATAAATCGGTCACAGCCTTAAGCAGGTCATGTTGCCTCAGAGAGTGGTTATGTCGTGCCGTGTTTCTCTGGTCATTGTCAGAAGTAAATGAATCAATAAAGAAAGGTGGATTAGAAACAAGCAAGTCAAACCTGCCTTTGTTGTTTAAAGCAAATTCTTGAATACTGGAATTGGTACTTTTAATTCTTTCTTTAAAAGGAGAGGCTAGGGCATTTTCCAGGCATTGCTGTGCACATTGCTCTTCAATCTCAACCGCTTCAACTTCTGCCTTAGGAAAACGTTGGGCGAGCATTATTGAAATTAACCCACTTCCTGCACCAATATCAAGAATTCGTTTCGGACTTGATCCAGAGCCAGCCCATGATCCCAACAAAACTCCGTCAGTTCCAACTTTCATGGCACATTTGTCATGAAATATGGTAAACTGTTTGAATTTAAAATAGGGGTTAGGCATATTAATACTCTTCATTTAGCATTAACACCTTCGGCCTTAGCGTAAAGAAGTATAAAATATTAAACACGGCTAGTACTGAAAAGAAGTGATTGCCTTCTAACTGCGCAAAAACAAGTAAAAGTAAAGTTCCAACGCCTACCATTATCCATTCTATGACATGCGCCAACTGAATTATCTGCATTTTCTTTTGAAGGTCATCAATTTCTGCAATACGGTTGAATTGTTGTTGATAGATCTTATGTGCAATAAAGTTTGTAGATAATACCATTATTGGCAGGGAAAAAGTTGGTATATCTTGAGGGTTGAAACTAAAAAGCGCCCCATTCGAATTGATATAATAAATCACAGCAATGGCCAAGACAGTTTGCCCAACAAGAAAAAAAAGAAAAATGTTATTTAACATCCGCGGATCGTACTGCGGTGCACCAAATTTTGCCATAATTAATACCTAGCTAAAACAGGTCTATTAAACCTTCTGGAGTGTTCAGAAATATAGCTTTTTCTGTCCTGTCTATTTTAGAAATAAAAGTATCAATTGCAGGGATAAGAATTTCCTTTTCATCATGCTTAATAATAAACAAAGGTTGAAAGTTTTCATCAGAGACGGTTTGAATGATTCCAATATCTCCATGAACTTCGTCAATGGCTTTGAAGCCTTCAACTTCATGAAAATAAAATTGGTTGCCTTCTAATTTTGGTAGAAAACTTAAAGGAAGAAATAGTTCGGTGTTGATGTAGCGTTCAGCTTCTGCTTCGTTTTCTATGTCCTCGAAACGAACACGTAATTTTTGACCTCCTGTCCACAAACATTCGGTAATAAAAAAAGGAACCAATTCTCCTTTATAATCAAAGAGAACTGATTCCAAATTTTGGTATTTCTCAGGTTGATCAGTATCCAGATGGATAACCAACTCGCCTTTGAAACTGTGCTTTTTCGTAATGCGACCTAACAGGAAGCAATCCGATTTTTGCATTTTTACTCTGCAGTTTCTTCAGTAGACTCAGCAGCAGGAGCTTCTTCTGTAGCTTCCTCTGTAGCTGGTGTCTCTTCAGCTTCTTCAACAACAGGAGTGTTCTTAGCAGCAATTGCTGCAGCACGTTTCTCACTTGTTTCTTTTTCAGCAGCCAATGCTTTTTCTCTTGCTTCAGCATCTGCTTTAGATAAACCATCTGCTTTAGCAGAAATCCTACCGTCTTTATCAGATAACCAAGCATTGAATTTTTCTTCAACTTGTTCTTCGGTATGAGCACCTTTTTTTACACCTTCAATTAAATGCTTCTTCATCATTACACCTTTGTAAGATAAAATTGCACGAGCTGTGTCAGATGGTTGAGCACCTTTCATAACCCAATTAAGAGCGCTGTCAAAATTCAAATCAATAGTTGCAGGATTTGTGTTAGGATTGTAAACACCAAGTTTTTCAATCTTTCTACCATCACGCTTTGCACGTGAGTCTGCCACTACAATGTGGAAAATTGGACGAGATTTTCTTCCGAAACGTTGCAATCTAATTCTAGTTGCCATAATTAATTCTTTTTAAAAGGGTCCTAAACCCGGTTGAATAAATAATTAAAATATTAAGGCCGCGAAAATAATCTTAATTCTCTGACTGCCAAACCTTTTATCTATCAAAAATAGTAGAATGAAAATGGTTAATAAATAGAGCTCAAAACTTATAAACATCGCTTTTTTTGGCAAGGCAGAATGCTAATTTTATCATTCTCCTTTAAATAATTTTAAGGTACATGTTTTTAATTTTCGATACAGAAACCACAGGGCTTCCCAAGAATTACAAGGCTCCATATACGGACACAGACAACTGGCCAAGAATGGTTCAGCTGGCGTGGCAGCTTCACGATGAAGAAGGCAAGTTAATCGAAGTTAAAGACTACATCGTTAAACCGGTCGGATTTGATATACCGTTTAACGCAACAAAAATTCACGGAATTTCCACACAGAAAGCCTTAGAGGAAGGATATGACTTAAAATTTGTTTTAGAGAAGTTTGAGAAAGATTTAGAACGAGCCCATTATAATGTTGGTCACAATATTGGCTTTGATGTAAATATTGTGGGTTGTGAAGCTGTAAGAGAGGAGTTTAAAACAGCGATGCATGACAAAATTGTATTGGACACGTGCACTGAAGTGACCGCAAATTATTGCAAAATTCCTGGTGGTAGAGGTGGAAAATTTAAACTGCCAACGTTAACAGAGTTACATCACTTTCTTTTCAACGAAAGTTTTAACGAAGCGCACAATGCTGCATTTGATGTCGAGGCCACTTCACGAAGTTTTTTAGAATTAATGAGACGCGGTTTATTTACAGCGGCTAAGCTGAATGTAACACCTGGTTTTTTTGAAAAATTTAAAGAAGCAAACCCAGAGCAAATCAAGGCTATTGGTTTAGCTGTTGAGGAAAAAGCAATTAGAAGCGATAAGATTAAAACCGTTAAATCTGATGGAGTTTCTTCAGATGAACTGAAAGACTTAAAATTTGCTCACCTACATAATCATTCGCAGTATTCTATACTTCAATCTACCACTAAAGTGGAAGACTTAGTAGATATAGTAGTGCAAGATGGTGCTCCAGGTGTTGCGATTACAGATTTAGGAAACTTAATGGCTGCTTTTCATTTCAACCAAAAAGTGTTGAATATCCCTGAGAATAAAGCGGTCTTAGAGCACAACACTTCCGTTGAAAAAGGAAAAATAGACGAACCATTAAAAGATTTTCCCTTCAAAGGAATTATTGGTTGCGAGCTCTTTGTAACGGATGACCATAAAGACAGAACTCGAAAGAACAATGGTTCTCAAATGGTGTTTTTAGCTAAGAATAAAACCGGTTATCACAACTTGGCTAAGCTTTCTTCTATTGGCCATATCGATGGGTTCTACTATGTGCCACGTGTAGACAAAGCACTTATTGAAGAATACAAAGAAGGGCTTATTGTCTTGTCAGGAGGAATAATGGGTGAAATTTCTAGCCTCATATTAAATGTTGGCGAGACGCAAGCTGAAAATGCCTTGCAATGGTGGAAGGACACGTTTGGAGAGGATTTTTATTTAGAACTTTCAAAGCATGGTCTGGAAGAAGAAGATCATTCCAATTCGGTACTTATAAACTTTGCAAAAAAACATGAGGTGAAACTCGTTGCAGCTAATAATACATTTTACGCATCAAAAGCTGATGCAGATGCACACGATATATTACTGTGTGTAAAAGAAGGTGAGTACCAAAGCACACCAAAAGGTCGTGGTCGTGGTTTTAGATACGGGTTTCCAAATGAGGAGTTTTACTTAAAGCCACAAGATCAAATGAAATCGCTTTTCAGCGATGTCCCTCAGGCGTTAAGCAATATTCAAGAGATTTTAGATAAGGTAGAAATGTATCAGCTTAAGCGAGATGTAGTTTTGCCGGCTTTTGACATACCTGAACAATTTCTAGATACCAAAGACAACGAGGATGGAGGGAAGCGTGGTGAAAACGCTTATTTAAGACACCTTACCTATGAAGGTGCGAAAAAACGCTACGATGAAATAACAGACAATATTAAAGAGCGTCTTGATTTTGAATTAGGAACTATTGCACGTACGGGTTATCCTGGTTATTTTTTAATTGTACAAGATTTCTGTGAGGCTGCGAGACAAATGGGGGTTTCGGTTGGTCCAGGCCGTGGATCTGCTGCTGGATCAGCAGTAGCATATTGCACGTACATTACCAATATAGATCCTATTAAATACGACTTACTTTTTGAGCGTTTTCTAAACCCAGAAAGGGTTTCACTTCCTGATATTGATATTGATTTTGACGATGAAGGAAGAGAGCGTGTAATTCAATATGTAATAGATAAATATGGCGCTAGCCAAGTTGCGCAGATTATTACCTATGGTACAATGGCAGCGAAATCATCTATTAAAGATTGTGGCCGTGTTTTGGAATTACCCTTAGGTGAAACAGAGAAAATTGCCAAGCTTGTCCCAGATATGATGAAGTTGAATAAGCTTTTCAAGATGGACGACAAGACCATGGGCGAAAAGGTGAAAGGTGATCAAATTGCTCCGGCAAAAGAACTCATTGCTTTAGCTGACAATAAAAATCTAGAAGGAACCATTGTTCGACAAGCCCTTAAGTTGGAAGGTTCAGTTAGAAATACAGGGATTCATGCGTGTGGTGTGATTATCACACCAAGAGATATTCGGGGATTGGTTCCAGTGTCTACAGCCAAAGATTCGGATATGTGGTGCACGCAGTTCGACAACTCAGTGGTTGAAGACGCTGGACTTTTAAAAATGGATTTTCTTGGTCTTAAAACGTTAACCATTATAAAAGAAGCCTGCAGCCTGGTAAAACAACGGCACAATGTTGATCTAGATCCTGACAGTTTTCCGCTTGACGATGAAGAGACCTATGCATTATTCCAACGAGGTGAGACAATTGGCGTATTCCAGTACGAAAGCCCTGGAATGCAAAAACACTTGAAGGATTTAAAACCAACGGTGTTTGCAGATTTAATTGCCATGAATGCCTTGTATCGTCCTGGGCCAATGGAATACATCCCTTCGTTTGTACGCAGAAAACACGGTGACGAAGACATCGACTACGATCTTGAGGATATGAAAGAATACCTCGAGGAGACTTATGGTATTACGGTCTATCAAGAGCAAGTAATGTTGTTATCGCAAAAACTTGCTGGATTTAGTAAAGGTGAGGCCGATGTTTTGCGTAAAGCTATGGGTAAAAAGCAAAAGGCCGTTTTAGATAAAATGAAGCCTAAGTTTATAGAACAAGCTTCAGAAAAAGGACACGATGCTAAGGTTCTAGAAAAAGTATGGAAAGATTGGGAAGCCTTTGCTTCATATGCATTCAATAAGTCTCACAGTACCTGTTATGCTTGGGTAGCCTATCAAACGGCCTATTTAAAAGCGCATTTTCCGGCAGAATATATGGCGTCGGTTTTAAGTAACAACTTGAATGATATAAAGTCCGTAACCTTCTTTATGGAGGAATGTAGACGTTCTGGCATAAAAGTATTAGGGCCTGATGTAAATGAAAGTGCTTATCGCTTTACTGTGAATCCAAATGGAGAAATTCGATTTGGTATGGGCGGTATGAAAGGAGTGGGCGAAGCTGCAGTTATGGCCATTAAATCAGAACGAGAAAAAGCGGGAGATTACAAAGGGTTATTTAACATGCTTCAGCGTATAGATTTGCGAACAGTTAATAAAAGAACTTTGGAAAGCCTCGCAAAAGGCGGAGCATTTGACAGTTTTGAAAATGAACACCGCGCAGTGTATTTCGATAAAAACGGTGACGATAGAACTTTCCTTGAAAAAGCAATGAAGTTTGCGAACTCCGTTAAAGAGGCCGAAGAGTCATCTCAGGTTTCATTGTTTGGTGAGGCTTCTGATGTTCAGATTCCAGAACCTCCAATTCCGCAAGTAGAGGAGTGGCCTCGAATTATCGCACTCAAAGCGGAAAAAGAAGTGAACGGTATGTATTTATCTAGCCATCCGCTTGACGAGTATAAATTAGAATTGAAAAATTACACAAATGCGGGATTAGAGATCTTTCAAGATTTAGAACAAGTCTCTGGCAAGAAATTTATGGTTGCAGTGATTGTTTCTGACATTCGTTCAGGAGTGTCAAAACGTGGTGATGAGTTTGGGTTTATCAGTTTTGAAGATTACAAAGACACCTACGAGCTGGGTCTGTTCGGAGAAGACTACCATAAATTCAAGCATTTACTTCAGAAAGATATGATGCTACATCTAACCGGTGTGGTTAAAACAACTCGTAGAAAAATGTCAGACGACAGCGAGAAGGTATACCACAGAGTAAACTTGCACCGTGTCATGTTATTAAGTGAAGTACTTGAACAAATGGCTGGTGGAGTAGAATTGAGATTGAGACTAGAAGATTTGACAGTAGACACCATAAATGAATTGGAAGATATTTTAACAAATCATGGAGGCAACAAAACAATCAAGTTGACAATTACAGACAGTCACGAAGACCGACCTTTAAGTTTGGAAATGAATACGTATCACTACAAAGTAGCACTTACACATGACTTAATTGAGAGACTAAGGACTGTTACACCGTATGATATTAAATTGAATTGATATGTATTAACAGAAGTTTTATGGCTTTACATAAAAACACACTTGAAAGGCAGAGTTTGCACCCACGTCTTTTGTCCGTTGTAGGTAAATGAAACATAAATAAATATGGTACATTCGCCTCAAAATTTTTAAACACTAATAATAAAAATAGAAAATAATGGCACTTGAATTTAATGATTCAAATTTTGACGAATTGGTAATGAGCTCAGACAAACCAGTACTGGTTGACTTTTGGGCTGAGTGGTGTGGACCTTGTAGAATGGTTGGTCCAATTGTAGAAGAGTTAGCAGGAGAATATGACGGTAAAGCTGTAATAGGAAAAGTTAATGTTGATGAAAACCAAGAAGTAGCGGCAAAGTTTGGTATTAGAAATATTCCTACGCTTCTCGTTTTTAAAAATGGTGAAATCGTTGACAAACAAGTTGGAGTTGCTTCTAAAAATGCCTTAGCCCAGAAGCTAGAGAACGTGATGTAAGCATTTCTTATAGAAATATATAAGTCCCATAATCGTTACGAGTATGGGACTTTTTCATTTATTAGCCTTATGCAATTTCATCAAAAAGAAATACAGAAATTCACAAATCTAGAGCTGCTTGCCAAACAAGTAGTAGAAGGGTTTATAACAGGGTTACACAAATCTCCGCATCACGGATTCTCCGTTGAATTTGCAGAACACAAATTGTACAATAAAGGTGAATCTACACGCCATATAGATTGGAAACTTTTCGCGCGCAGCGACAAGATGTTTGTTAAGCGCTACGAAGAAGAAACCAATTTGCGGTGTCGCATTATTCTTGATGTTTCTGCATCGATGTTTTTCCCTGATAAAGCAAAACGTACCGTAGATGACAACTCTAAACTGAGCTTTTCTGTGTTTGCAGCCGCAGCGTTAATGAATCTATTAAAAAGGCAAAGAGATGCCGTTGGTTTGAGTTTAGCGGAAGAAGAGGTTTTGGTACATACCGATGCTAAATCTACTACACAACAGCAGATCAAGATGTTCAATATGTTATCAAAACAGTTGGAACGAAAAACTCCCGAGCCCGGAAAGAAATCTAATCTGGTCAGAACACTGCACGAAATTGCAGAGCGAATTCACAGAAGAAGTTTAGTGGTTATTTTTTCCGATATGTTAGACAATACAGATCACTCTGTTGATGAAATATTTGGAGCACTCCAGCATTTAAAACACAATAAACATGAAGTGATTCTATTTCATGTGCTAGACAAAAAAACAGAGACTGAATTTTCTTTTGAAAACAAACCTTACCGCTTTATTGATATGGAGACAGGTGAAGAGGTTAAACTGAACCCTGAGCAATACAAAAATGAATTAGCTAGTCAATTGAAAAAAAGATTAACAGACTTGAAGGTAAAGTGTGGTCAGTATAAAATTGATTTCATTGAAGTCGATATTCGCGAAAACTTTGATAGTGTTCTCTTACCGTTTTTAATTAAACGGAAAAAACTCAATTAAAAAACCCGCTCATTGCTGAACGGGTTTTCTACTATCCTAAAATTTAAACAACTAATCACTAAACTTATTATGGTGTAGGTAATATAACCTTACTAATTCCGTGTATTACACCATTTGTACCTTGTATATCTACTGCTATTACTTCTGATGTTCTCATGCGTGCATCAGTGATTATAACACCATTAGTTAAATCGAACGATACATTGTCCCCATTCACTGTTGAGACTGGACCTGCAGGAACTTCATTACTGTTAATATTACCAGCAACCACGTGGTAAGTTAAAACATTTGCTAAACCATCGGTGCCTAAAGCAGTTACCAAAGTCGGAACATCAGCAATGTTTAATTCTGTTAACAAATTTCCAAACGCTACTTCGTTTGGCGCAAACAATGTAAACGGACCAGCATCCACATCACTCAATAAATCATCTAATCCTCCGTCTGCAATACCCAAAGCAGCAGTTAGTGTTGCATAATCTCCATTCATTTCAAGCAATTGGTATATTGATAATGGTAATATAACTTGATCTATTGCATGTATTACACCGTTCGATGCCATTACATCTGGGATCACAACCATTGCTTTATCATTCAATTTAACACCACTCGTTGTGTTCACATAAATAGATAATGGATCCATCGTACTGTTTGTTCCTAAGGAAGAAACATATCCGGTTGTGACCATATCACTTGTTACTTTAGTTCCTAAAACGTGATATAGTAATACGTTTTTTAAACCATCATTTCCTAAAGCAGTTTCTACTTCATCCAAGCTAGACAAACCCAAATCTGACAAAAGAGCAGCAAAGGCCGCATCAGTTGGGGCAAAAACAGTTAAATTTTGAGATTCATCAGCCATGGTTGCTGCTAATCCTGTTCTTGTTAAAGCGTCTAATAAAATAGTGAAATTACCATTGTCAGTTGCGGTTTGGGCAATTGAATACAATTCAGGTGTTCCTGGAGGTGTAGGTGTTGTTTCTTCTTTTTCACATGATGAAAAAAACATTGAGCTTGCTAGTAAAAAAGCTCCTAATTTGAATTGGAAAGTTTTCATTTTCTTTTTGTTTAATTATTATGGCACAAACATAAACAATAATGTTTAACGTTTCCAAGTTTTTATTGAACAAAATAATCGATGAGCATATAAATTTTCTTTATAAGTGTTGAATTTCCTGATGTTAACGGGATAAACAGAACTGATTATTCAACTAAAAAAATTTTTAATTTTATTCAAATGGAAGTGTATTTAGCTTGTGTAGCAAGAAAATGAAATTATATTTGCACCCGCTTTAATCGTAGGATAAGCGCGTTCTTTAAGAAATCTTGGTTTGGTAGTTCAGTTGGTTAGAATACCTGCCTGTCACGCAGGGGGTCGCGAGTTCGAGTCTCGTCCAGACCGCCAACACTAATTCAAACCCTTGTTAACTTTGTTAGCAAGGGTTTTTTTTATTTTGTAGAACTAAATACATTCTTAATGTCAAAAAGAGGTGTTGGTAAAAAGGACAATAACAAAAAAAAACACAATGGCCTTCTAAAGAAAAAGAAGGACAAGAAAAATGAGGCTAAAGTAAAACGTGAAGCACGCTTAAAAGAACTGAATCGTCAAGATAATAGGCAAGTTTAACTATAATAGTGTTCTCGTTGAAACACAAAATTGTGGTATTCGTTTAAAATAAAATGCATCCCATTTTTATTATTTTTCTTTTCACCTCCTCAATTAATTTAATTTCTCAAACAAAAACCACCCATGTTTTTATAGCATTATGCAATAATGAACATAAAGGGATTGCTCTTGTTCCGGAGCGCACTGGAAGCGCAAGAGATCCTCCTAGTAATTTATAATAGGGAGCTAAATACGGGCTGAAAAGTTTTTTTAAGTCAAGACGACGGGCTGGAAATACATAAAGACCTTAGAACCAAATAACGACACCATTCTCGAACGTGTATTATTCAAACACACGACTAAAGACATCTTTCTCTTAGCTAACGCTCATGAGAGTAAGTGAATTAAAGAATGTACATCAGATATGTCCATTGCTAGCAATTAGAAAATGTTATGATTGTCAAGAAGGTGATATTTTGAGCTACTATTAGCTCGAAATATTGCCAGCGTTGAGTTATCAGATTTACTTTTAAAACAAAAATGGATTTTAACCAGAGACCTTTGTATTTCTATCAAACCAAGCTAGACCTTCTTTATTAGGAACTCCTTTGTCTGTATATTCATCTAAAAACTCTGAGTACACGCGCTTATGAGAAACCGCTAGCAGGTAAAAATCAAATCCTAGACCTTCTTTTGGATTAGTTTTATTCAAGAACGCTAAAATAACTTTGGCTTCGGCCCATTTATCTTCCATCCAAAAATCTATGGCTTTGTTTAAAAAGGTTCGTATAATATGTTGGTTAGATTTGTTTTGCCATGAAAGTGCGTCTGGCCAGGTTTCTCCATCCATATTACCAATCAACTGTAAAGCTTTATCAAACGCACGATTTAGCATTATTTCAGCCCCTAAATAATCTTCCTCACTTAAAGCTATACTATACAACGTATTATAGCTGTCTAGATAATTACTATCAAAGGCTATAAGTTCGTTCAACACTTCTTTAAACGCCTCCATATCTTCGTGCTGGGCCGCCATCATGGCTTCATACTTCCCAGCAGCTTCCCTTGTATTATCAATAAATTCAGACATGCTATACGTTTTTATATACCGCTAAAATAGTTGGTTACTGTTTTTGTTTTACGTGTTCTTAACTTAAAAAAGGCCAGTTAAATCTGACCTTTTACAACATTAATCAATTTTTACTCAGTACTGCTGCAAACAGTCTCAGTTAACTTGACATTATCAAGTGTCTTTATTTTTCCAAAACCACCTTCCACATTAATCAAGTTCTTGTAACCATAAGGCTGAAGAATAGATATTGCAATTACGGATCTATATCCTCCTGCGCAATGCACATGATACTTATCTTCTTTTTCTAAATCATCTAAATGCTCATAAATGTAATCTAAAGAGAGGAGTTTTGCATCTTCAACATGTTGATTGTTATATTCACCAATCTTTCTAACATCTACAACATTAGTTCCCTCTTTATAATCTTGCGCGAACTGTTCAGGTGTAATACTTTTTATGTTATCAATAGATTCTCCAGCTTCTTTCCATGCGTTAATTCCTCCGTTTAAGTACCCTACAGCATTGTCGTAACCTACACGAGCCAATCGCTTAACTACTTCGCTCTCTCTTCCCTTAGGTGATATAAAAACAATCTTTTGTTTGATGTCTGTTATAAGTGCACCAACCCACATGGCAAAGGAACCATCGATGCCAATGAATAAAGATTTTGGAATAAACTCTTTTACAAAATCACTTTGATTTCTAGCGTCTAGAATGACGGCTCCATTTCTAACTTCATTTTTGAAGGCCTCTACATCTAAAGCCTGAACGCCACGATTCATAACTTCATCTATACTTTCATAGCCTATTTTATTCATCATGGCATTTTTTGGAAAATACTGAGGGGGAGGAAGAATGCCATCCGTAACCTCTTTGATGAACTCATCTCTCGTCATATCGGCTCTAAGTGCATAGTTCGTTTTCTTTTGCTCACCTAAGGTGCCAACCGTTTCGCTAGAAAGATTCTTACCGCAAGAGCTACCAGCACCATGACCAGGATAAACAATTAAGCTGTCTTCCAACGGCATAATTCTATTTCGTAACGAATCAAATAAATACCCTGCCAAATCATCCATGGTAACATTCGATTTAATAGCGAGATCAGGACGACCAACATCTCCTAAGAAGAGCGTATCTCCTGTAAAGATGGCGTTATTGTTTCCATTTTCGTCTTTCAATAAAAAAGTTGACGACTCCATTGTATGACCAGGTGTGTGTAACACTTTTATAGTCAAATCACCTATGTTAAATTCTTCGTTATCCTTTGCAGAGTGCAAGTCATAACCAGCTTCGGCCATTGGACCGTAAACAATTTTCGCTCCTGTTTTCTTTGCTAAATCAACATGTCCAGAAACAAAATCAGCATGGAAATGAGTTTCGAAAATGTATTTCAATTTCACACCCTCTTTTTCAAGTAAATCTAAATAGGGTTGTGTTTCTCTTAATGGATCAATAATAGCTGCTTCGCCTTGAGAGGCGATAAAGTATGCCGCTTCGGCAATACATTTTGTGTATAACTGTTCTATTTTCATTTTCTTAAACTTTACGCTGCAAAATTATTTCCCTGCAGCTGTCTCATTGTGATAAAACTCACAATTTGTAATTTAGAGATTGGTAAGCTTTATTACATTACGCGACAATTTTACCATTTCCCGTTTCTCCATCTGCTTTAGCAATCTAGAAATTACTTCCCTAGATGAATTCAAATTTGTTGCTATTTCTTGATGAGATGTGTTAACGGATACCGATTTTTGAATAGATGACAGTTCCTTTAAGTACTTAATTAACCGCTCATCCAATTGAGAAAAGGCTATCGAATTGATTGTCTCTAACAATTCATCAAACCGTTTTTGGTACGTCAACATTATAAACTCACGCCATTCTGGATAATCGTGTGTCCATTTATCCAAATATTCAATAGGGATTCCAAGTAGAGTAGAGGCTTCTTCAGAAATCACTTCAACTTCACTTTCTCCTTTATGCATGCAACATGACAATGAAGTGGCACATGTTTCACCAGCTTTTAAATAATAGAGCAATAATTCATGGCCTGTTTTCTCATCCTGCTTTAAAACACGCAGGCTTCCGTTGATAATCAAGGGCACAAAAGGAATAGGCATACCAGGGTCAATAATAATCTCGTCCTCTTCAAATTCCATTAGTCTCGCTTTTTTTGCGATGCCTTGAATAAGTTCTTTATTGGTGAATTGAGGAAAAATAGATGAAACCAGCTCTGTTGTTAACTTCATTTTCTCTAAAATAGGGACGGTAAATTTATAATATTACTTGGATTCAATGCATTTTCTAAGCGGGTTTTAAGAGTTCTGTTAATGCCTTTCTTTTTCAAAGATTTTAAAACGAGACACTTAGCATATTGTTAAATAATTATTAACAAGCAACCTTACAAATTGTTAAGAATTATAATGAGCCATTCTGTAAATTTTCATAACAATAACTATAAATTTAAAACGGAGAGAAATCTTGTGAAATGGCAGAAAAAACAACTAAAACTATACGTAAGGTCACTAAAAATAAAATTTTCGTTTTAGACACCTCAGTAATACTATTCGACAATAATTCAATACTCAATTTTGAAGAGCACGATATTGCAATTCCCATCCCTGTTTTAGAAGAGTTGGATGAGTTTAAAAAAGGACACGACTCTAAAAATTATGAGGCAAGAGAGTTTATTCGCTTTTTGGACAAAAAGGCAGGAGATAAGTCCTTAACGGAATGGATACCATTAAACGGAAAAACAAAAGGCAAGTTTAAAGTTATAATGCGCGGAGAACATCCAACTTTGGACGCTACGAATATTTACAGTGGTGATAAGATGGATCATCAAATCCTTAACACGGCATTAAAGCTCCAAGAAGACGAGCCTAGGAAAATTGTTACGCTTGTAACAAAAGATATTAACCTCAGGCTAAAAGCAAAAGCCTTAAACCTTCGGTCAGAAGATTATCAAACAGGGAAAGTTAGCGACTTGAGTGACGGCTTTATCGGCAAGAAAGATATGGCCGAAGCTTCTCAAGAGCTGGTAGACAAGCTTTACAAAAACAAAACAATTGCGGCCGAAGACTTGAAAGACATTGCGCCTAAGTTTAAGCCATCCTCTAACATGTTCTATATATTAAAGGCCTCCAAGAGCTCCTCTCTAGCTTTTTACAATGCCATAACTGAATCTTTAGATCATGTTGAGAAAAGAGCATATTATGGCGTTAAACCGAGAAATGCTGAACAGACTTTTGCGTTGAGCGCCATTTTTAATCCTGAAGTTAAATTGGTGACAATTTCAGGCGTAGCGGGAACTGGTAAAACATTGCTCGCTCTTGCTGGAAGTTTAGAGCAAAGACGAAATTTTAAACAGATTTATTTGGCTAGGCCAATAGTACCCTTAAGTAATAAGGATATTGGTTTCTTACCTGGCAATGCAGAGGAGAAAATTAATCCATACATGCAACCCCTTTGGGACAATCTTAAATTTATTAAAAATCAATTCTCAGATCGTGATAAGCAATACAAGCAAATCAACGAGATGATTGAAAAAGAAAAGATAGTTATCACGCCTTTGGCATATATACGCGGCAGAAGTTTAAGTAACATCATTTTTATCGTAGATGAAGCTCAAAATTTAACTCCACATGAAGTGAAAACTATAATAACAAGAGCAGGAGAAAACTCTAAGTTTATTTTCACTGGAGACATACGTCAAATAGATACACCTTACCTAGACGAACAATCCAATGGGTTATCCTATTTAATAGATAAATTAAAAGGGCATAAGCTCCATGCACATGTCACCCTTGAAAAAGGGGAGCGAAGTGAACTCGCAAATCTTGCTAACGATTTACTTTAAAACAAAAAGGCTCTCAAATTGAAAGCCTTTTTTTGCTGTGTATACTGTTTATTTTGAGTTCTCCAAGGTGAATGAGGCAAAAGAATCTTTTGCATATTCTCCATTACTTAGTTTTTTATGAACTTCTTCAAATGCAGCTAAAGAAATTTCAACATCTTCTAACGTATGAGATGCTGTCGGTATCAACCTTAAAATCATCATTCCCTTAGGAATAACCGGATAGACTACTACCGAGCAAAAAATACTGTAATTCTCTCTTAAATCGTATATCAAATTTGTTGCTTCGTTCAAGTCACCTTTAAGGTAAACAGGTGTTACACAACTATTGGTATTACCGATATCAAACCCTTTTTCTTTCAAACCAGATTGAAGCGCTCGAACGTTCTCCCAAAGCTTTTCTTTTAATTCTGGACGAGTTCTAAGCAATTCAAGTCGTTTCAGGTTACCTACAACAATAGGCATTGGAAGTGTTTTTGCAAACATCTGAGAACGCATATTGTATTTCATAAACTGCATTACTTCTTTACTTCCTGCAAAAAAGGCACCAATACTGGCCATTGACTTTGCGAAAGTCGAAAAGTAAACGTCAATCTCATCTTGAACTCCTTGTTCTTCTCCTGCACCCGCACCTGTAGCACCTAAAGTACCAAAGCCATGTGCATCATCAACAAACAGTCTAAATTTGTATTTCTTTTTTAAAGCTACGATAGATTTCAAGTCTCCTTGATCGCCACGCATTCCGAATACTCCTTCAGAAATAACCATGACGCCTCCACCAGACTTCTCTGCAAGCTTCTCGGCTCTCTGCAAGTTTTTCTCTAGGCTTTCCATGTCATTGTGATCAAAAACAAAGCGCTTTCCACTATGCATTCTTAATCCATCAATGATACAAGCATGTGATTCTGAATCGTAAACAGCCACGTCATTTCTACCCAAAAGACAGTCAACGCCAGAAACCATTCCTTGGTAACCGAAGTTTACCAACAATGCAGCTTCCTTCTTCACGTGATCGGCTAATTGCTCTTCTAATTCGTAAATCTTATTGTTATTACCGGACATCATTCTGGCTCCCATAGGATATGCCATTCCCCAATCTTTTGCGCCTTCAACATCCGCTTTACGCACCTCTGGGTGATTCCCTAAGCCTAAGTAATTGTTAAGACTCCAAACAATTTTTTCCTTGCCATTAAAAATCATACGGTTTGAAAGTTCTCCTTCAAGCTTCGGGAATATATAATATCCTTCAGCAACATCAGCATATTTTCCTAACGGCCCTTTGTTTGCACTTATCTTATCAAATATATCCATTGGATTACTTTTTAATTCGTAATTAAGCCTAACTCTAAAACTAATAAATTAAGTTTTAGTCAAGCTAGTGACTGAGTTTCAAGATTTTTTTTCTTGCTAAAAACCCACTTTTAAATTTCCGCTAAAATACACCTCAAATCAATCAAACCAAAGGGTGTATTTTACACCAGTTATTAACAACCACCTCTCGGTAAATTCGTTAAATAACCACTCAATAAAAAAACACCCTAACATCAATATATCAGAGTGCTTTCATTATTCATTATAAAATGCTTGATGTTACTCTTGGTCCACCTTTTAGAATTTCTTGACTACAACCTTCAGTAAATTGAGCGAAATTTTCTTCAAATTTATTTGCCAATGCTAAAGATTTGCTGTCATATGATTCTTTATCGGCCCAAGTGTTTCTTGGGTTTAAGATTTCATCTGGAACATTAGGGCAGCTAGTTGGGTATTGTAAACCGAATGTTGGGTGCTCTCCAAAAGCAATATTATCCAATTGGCCTGTTAGTGCCGCGGTTATCATTGCACGAGTATACCTCAATTTAATTCTTGACCCTACACCGTACTCACCACCTGACCATCCAGTGTTGATCAACCATACATTTACACCTGCTGCTTGCATTTTCTTGCTTAACATTTCAGCGTAAGCCGTAGGATGCAATGGCATAAAAGGAGCACCGAAACATGCAGAAAATGCTGCAACTGGTTCAGTGATGCCTTCCTCAGTTCCTGCAACTTTTGCCGTGTAACCAGAAATGAAATGGTATGCCGCTTGGCCTGGAGTCAATTTAGAAATTGGAGGCAGTATACCCGAAGCATCGCACGTTAAAAAGAAGATATTCTTCGGGTTTTTGCCAATAGAACTCTCTTGAATATTATCTATAAATGATATCGGGTAAGAAACTCTGGTGTTTTCAGTAATTGTAGAATCCTCAAAATCAACTTCATTCTTGTCATTTTTGAAAATCACATTCTCAAGAATAGCACCTGGCTTTATTGCTCTATAAATATCTGGTTCTTTTTCTTCAGAAAGATCGATCACCTTTGCATAACATCCACCTTCAAAGTTGAAGATTGTGTTGTCTGATGTCCAACCGTGCTCATCATCACCAATTAATTGTCTGTCTGGATCTGCTGACAATGTTGTTTTTCCTGTCCCTGAAAGGCCAAAGAAAAGAGAAGTATCTCCATCTTTACCAACGTTTGCAGAACAGTGCATTGAAAGCGTATTCTTCAAATGAGGTAAAATAAAGTTCAAGGCGCTGAACATCCCTTTTTTAATTTCTCCAGTATAACCACTACCACCAACAATAATTGCTTTTCTGCTAAAATTAATGATTGAGAAGTTTCCTTGACGTGTTCCGTCAATTTTTGGATCAGCTAAAAACCCAGGAGCATTTAAAACGTGCCACTCAGGTTCGAAGCTCTCTAATTGATCGTTACTAGGGCTGATAAACATATTGTATACAAACATGTTTGACCACGGGAACTCGTTCACAACACGAAGTGGAACTTGATATCTTTCATCAGAACAAGCGTAAACGTCTCTCACAAATAACTCTTTTTCTGAAAGGTAAGACGCAACTTTGTCGTAAAGTCTGTCGAAAGCAGCGCTATCGAATGGCTTGTTTATCTTTCCCCACCAAACAGCGTCTTCTGTCAAGTGATCTTTAACAATAAATCTATCCTCAGGAGATCTCCCGGTAAACTTACCAGTATTAACAGCCAGTGCTCCAGTTGAAGCTTTTTTAGCCAATCCTTTTTCTACGGATATGTTTGCAAGATTTTCGCTAGATAAATTCCAATGAGTTTCTGCATTGTTAATGCCATAACTCTCGAGGTTACCATGTAATGGTTTAATTCCTTTTGCGTTCATGTTTTATAAATTGGATGATACCAAATTCAAGGCCGCAAAATTAGAAATCAAAGGGAATCGACCAAGTGATTTTCATCATCTTATCAACGTTGAATGTTAATTACTTGTTTCCGCACCCATAAATAGAAAGATCCACGATCCTATTAAGAGTATTCCTCCGATGGGGGTAACGGGCCATAACCAATCTAAATCTATACCTATAATTCTATCTAAGGCTAGCAGATATATAGAGCCTGAGAATAATAAAACTCCACCAAATGCCAAATAAAACGCCAATTTGACACTCCTTTTTTTACTCAATGTGACTAAAACTAAAAGATAAACGGCATGAATTAAATGGTATTGAACTCCAGTTTTGTAACTAGCTAATTCCGTTTCAGTAAGTATTTCTGCCAATGCATGCGCTCCAAATGCACCTAAAATAATTGCGCTCGCACCTAAAAAACCTGTTAGTTTTAATCTCATTTTTTATTTCAATTTTGTTTTTAACCATCCTTTATAAGTCTCTGAATCAAAGGTTTTACTTACGATCGAATAATCAAGTGTCATAAGCTTTTCGCTTAAAACAACTTCTATTACCTGCCATTTCGAAAAATCATGCCTTAAGGCAAGAAGGTATTTTGATAAACTTTCGTTTGTCTCCTTCGTTTCCCTCAAATGCGTAATTAGTAAATTGACTTTACCGAATTCAAATTCTTGCTTTTCAAGTTCAATTAAAATTGTTCTAGATACTATCCTTTTTGGTCTTAAGGTATCTAATAAAATCTCAATTGGGTTAGCCAATTCTAAATTGCTTCTTAGTCTCAACTTATACTGTCCTTGGGTTGTTTTTATTACCTGATATGATTTTGAATCACCCAAAAGAATTTCTTTTTTGAAAGAAAAGCTATCTTTTTTAATTTCAATTACCACAGAATCCAATTTTTCAAATTCTAATTTCAGATCATCCCCAAGACTATTAGAGTAATCGCTGTTGATTATTATCTGTATATCAGGATTGTTTTTAATCAAAATAGCATCTTGGCAAAAAACAGTGATTCCTAAAAATATGAGGGTTATTAGACTTATAATTCTATTGAAATTCATGTGGTAAAAATAATCTCTCCAGAATATGAAATATTAGGTTGACACAGATATATTTGTTGAATATATAACACTAAACATTGCATTCTGTGAAATTAATATCGATTATAGGAGCGGGCCGTTCAGCATCTAGTCTTATCGCATACCTATTAGAAAGAGCAGATAAGTATGACTGGCAATTAAAAGTTTACGATCAAGATTTAGAATTAGCAAAAAGCAAAATCTCTGATCACTCAAAAGCTTCTGCTCATCAAATTGACATTAAAAACGAATCTGCTAGAATCGCATTAATTCAAGCATCTGATATTGTGGTTTCTATGCTACCAGCGTCAATGCATGTAGATGTTGCAAAAGAGTGTATCAGATTTAAGGTTCCTATGGTAACCGCTTCGTATGTAAGTGACGAAATGCGCATGTTGCATGAAGAAGCCAAAGATGTCGGGGTTATTTTAATGAATGAAATAGGAGTGGACCCTGGCATCGACCATATGTCTGCCATGAAAATGATTGATGAAGCCAGAAATAGCGGTGCAACACTTAAGCTTTTTGAATCTTTTACCGGAGGGCTACTTGCTGAGGAAAGTGAGAAAGACAATCCTTGGAAGTATAAGTTCACCTGGAACCCGAGAAATGTAGTCCTCGCGGGAGCTGGAGGTGCTGTAAAATTTAAACAAGAAGGGAAATACAAGTACATACCGTATAGTCAATTGTTTAGAAGAACTGAACTCTTTAGTATTAATGGTCATGGTAAATTTGAAGGCTACCCAAATAGAGACTCGTTAAAGTATAGGTCAGAATACGGCCTCGAAGAAATACCTACTATATTTAGAGGGACTTTGAGACGTCCGGGTTTTTGTCGGGCATGGGATGCTTTTGTAAAACTTGGAATGACGGATGATTCATACACTTTGGAGAATTCAGATGACATGACTTACAGAGATTTTGTAAATCTTTTTCTAGCCTATAATCCAAATGACTCCGTTGAACTCAAGTTGATGCATTATTTAGGAATTCCACAGGATTCTGATATTATGGAAAAGTTGGAATGGACTGGAATGTTTAGCGACACTAAGATTAATCTTCCAAATGCCACTCCAGCACAAATCTTAGAATTGATCTTAATGGACAGATGGAAGCTTTTGGAGGACGATCGAGATATGATTGTTATGTACCACAAATTGGGTTACGAGATTAACGGGGAGCATAAAATGATTGAGTCTAGCATGGTGGTTGAAGGTGAAGACAAAGTGAACACAGCTATGTCTAAAACGGTTGGTATTCCTGTAGCAATAGCCACAAAGCTGATACTTCAAGGAATCATTAACTTAAAGGGAGTTCAAATTCCGATTTATCCAAATATTTATGAGCCAATGTTAAAGGAGCTGGAGAAGCACGGAATTTCTTTTAAAGAAAATGAAATTCCTTATAAGGGCTATTCTTATTAATGTGCAGAGAGAATAAAGATTGCTGGTCTTTTATGTAAATCAGGCATACTCTGCTTCCAATCAGCAATCGTTTTCGTTTTAATGCTTTCTGTTTGCAACGAAATATCTACAGCAATGCACAACCTTGATTTCCTATCGCAGGCGGCTAAAACATCTTCTAACAACTTCATGTTTCTATAAGGGGTCTCCATAAATATCTGCGTCATCCCTTTGACTGATTGGCGCTCTAAGGCAATAAGTTTCTTTTTACGTTTTGCCGTCTCAATAGGTAAATAACCATTAAATGTAAACTCTTGCCCGTTCATACCGCTAGCGATTAATCCCATTAAAATGGAAGAAGGACCCGAAAGTGGCACAACGGTTATATTCTTTTTGTGTGCAATAGCAACAATTTCTGAACCTGGATCTGCTAAACAAGGAACACCTGCTTCAGATAAAATTCCAACATTGTGACCTAGAAGACAAGGTTCTAGCATTGCATCATACTCAGTGGGTTCAGTATACTTATTTAACACATCCAATTTTAAAGACGGTTGAGCTTTTCCTGGGTGCACTTTTTTTATAAAAGCTCTTGCCGATTTTTCATTTTCAACAATATAGTGGGCGGTATGGTCTAAAACCTTTTTTATTTTCATTGGCAGAACCTCCAAAGGCTCTGTATCGCCCAAAAGGGCTGGTATTAAAAAGAGAGTACCGTAATTATGTGTTTCTTCAACCATATTTTTCAACTATAATGTCAGTTACTTCTTCAAGCATTTGATATACATTTTCAAAACCGTGTTCGCCTCCGTAATAAGGATCCGGAACTTCAGCATTTCTACCTTCTTCAACCTCATTTAAAATGAGTTTAACCTTCTCAATGTCTTGATCATTCCTAGCCAGAGCACAAATGTTAGTATAATTTGATTTATCCATAGCATAGACAATATCAAAAGAGTCAAAATCCTGAACTTTAAATTGCCTAGCTTTCAAGTCGCGAATATTTAAATTATATTTTCTTGCAGTGGCCACACTGCGAGGGTCTGGGCCTTCACCTTCGTGAAAGGCAGAAGTTCCGGCAGAATCAACAGTCCAATGTAATTGAGATGCTTTGTCTCGCAGAATGCCGTGAGCAAGAGGAGACCGACAAATGTTTCCCAAACAAACCATTAATACCTTCATAAAATCGTCTAACTTAATTTTGATTTCACCTTAAGCTAAACTAAGAATTTAGACTTCCAATTGATAAACAAAGGCATAAAAAAAACCGGCTATTTACCGGTTTATATTTTAGTTTGACAAAGTCAGTTTTTTTCGAATATCAACTACATACGCCTTAAAGCGTTTATCAGTTTCTGTAAGGTTATTTACCGTTCTACATGCGTGCAATACAGTTGCATGATCTTTATTCCCACAATGCGCGCCAATTGTTGCTAAAGAGTTTTTTGTCAGTTCTTTTGAAAAGAACATGGCCAACTGCCGCGCTTGAACAATCTCTCTTTTTCTTGTTTTTGATTTAATCAAGTCAACAGGCATGTCAAAATAATCACAAACAACTTTTTGGATGTAATCAATAGAAACTTCACGAGTCGTATTCTTGACAAACTTGTCAATCATTTGTTTTGCTAATTCAATGGTAATTTTCTTCTTGTTTAAAGAAGATTGCGCAAGAAGACTAATCAATGCTCCTTCAAGTTCTCGAACATTTGAATTAATACTGTAAGCTAGATATTCTACGACGTCAAGAGGCATTTCTATGCCATCGTTATAAAGTTTTTTATTTAAGATGGCAATACGTGTTTCTAAGTCTGGTTTTTGCAAATCTGCAGAGAGCCCCCATTTGAAGCGAGAAAGTAAACGCTGCTCCATTCCTTGCATATCTACAGGCGCTCGGTCAGAAGTTAAAACAACTTGTTTGCCTTGCTGATGCAAGTGGTTAAATATTTCGAAGAACACATCTTGTGTTTTCTCTTTACCAGAGAAAGACTGAACATCATCAATGATTAAAACATCAATCATCTGATAGAAGTGAACAAAATCGTTTTTTGTATTGTTTCGAATAGCATCAATAAACTGCTGCGTAAATTTCTCTGCAGAAACGTATAGCACTGTTTTATCTGGATACCTGTCTTTAATTTCAATTCCGATAGAGTGGGCCAAGTGTGTTTTACCTAAACCTACGCCACCATAAATTAGAAGTGGGTTAAATGAAGTTCCCCCGGGCTTTGCAGCAACGGCAAAGCCAGCCGATCTAGCCAGTCTATTGCACTCGCCTTCTATAAAATTCTCAAAATTATAATTTGGGTTTAATTGAGATTCAACATTAACCTTTCTTAATCCAGGAATAATAAATGGATTTCGTATACCTTCTTGACCACCAATCTCAACAGGCATCGACACCTTTGGGTTTTTAATTGGAGCTCTCCCATTGCTCGGAATTTTCACAGTATACGGATCAGGATTTCCGTAAGTATTTTCCATCACAATACTGTACACTAATTTCGCTTCTTTACCCAACTCTTTAATTAAAGACGATTTAATGATTCCTATGTAATGTTCTTCCAGCCATTCATAAAAAAATTTACTAGGGACTTGAACGGTTAAAACCTTGCCTTGAATTTTAGTTGGCTTGATAGGGCTAAACCAAGTTTTGAAGCTTTGAGACTCGATATTATCTTTTATGTAATCCAAACAAGCATTCCATACAGTTTCCGCGGTTCTTTCCATTTAAATAGGCAGTAATTTCGAGTTAGTAAAACTTTAATAAATCAAGTTGAACGCTGGGCAGTTCAAGGGTAGTCGTTTTCATCTTAATTCTTCAGCAAATGTGTGTATAAAAAAATTAGAAAAAAAATTAAATCACTCTTGACTTTTAAGTTTTTTTAGTTCAAGTTTGGAGCACTACGGGTAACGTGTAACCCTTTAATGTAAAGGGTTTGGGAATAAAGTATTACAACTATGAAGTCAAATCACTCAGTAAGAGTAAGGTACGCGGAAACGGATCAAATGGGAGTTGTGTACTATGGCAATTACGCCCAGTATTTCGAGGTTGGAAGAGTAGAATTACTCAGAGAATGCGGTATGTCATACAGTAAGATGGAGAATGATGGAGTAATGCTTCCAGTTGTACATCTAGAAGTAAATTATAAAAAGTCCGCTTTATATGACGAGCTCCTAACTATTGAAACTGAAGTAACTGAAAAGCCTTCTGTAAAAATTTCATTTAACCATAAAATATATAATGAACAGAAAGAACTGCTGGTTTCCGGTAAGGTAATTTTGGTCTTTATGGATATAAAAACTCGAAAAATAAAAAAAGCCCCTAGTGAAATTCTAGAGGCTTTTGGCTATTAAAAAATTTAGTATCTCATAATAATCTCTGTTTGTATGTCTCCTTTTTCACTTTCTATCACTAATAGGTAAACACCTGAATCGAACTCGGACCCATCTAATTTATTATCAAAAGTAAATTCTTGACTTAGGATCGATCTTCCTTTTAAATCTAAATCCTCTATTCTTAAACTTTCAAGCCCTTTGTTAAGGATGGTTAATTCATTTCCATTCGCAAAAGATTGCGTCCCAAGAACGAGTAAATCCAATGTGTTGTTCTCAAAAATGGAGACTGGGTTGGAAGGCAAAATCCCTTTATCATAGAAGATTTTCCATATCACCGGAACGTTTACACCTGCGTTATATGCTGAATCAGCTTGCACAACAAGAAGTGCAGCATCTGTAAATGTCATATTAGCGAAATAACCATATAAAGATTCAGTAACCAACTGATCTGCATTGAACCTCCCAATAGACATGTGAATTTCCATTAATGCAGAAACATAAAGATCAGTGTGTGTGTATATATTACTAGAAAATGAAACTGGATATATTTTATTATTTATATTATCTCCTTTTCTGCCAGACCAATATTGATTGTGACCATCCCAGGTAAATGCGTTCTCCCAGTTATACGGATCTATATTGTATGAATACGAGCATCCAAAATAGTCTCCAATTGCCTCATCTAAGCATCTGCGTTCATTTCCGAAATTTGTCCCTCCATTTGCGCTATGACTAACAGCGTGGTAATATTCATGTATCACAACATCAGCATCTTCAGCATCATCTACGCCTCCCTCACCAAAAAATAAACGTGCTGGACTTGTCGCAGAACTGAACATAGAGTTATCTTGACCATTTAGAGCATTTACATCTACTTCAATTTTATAATCAACCAAATCAAAACCCATGCTCACCAAGTGTTTTTGAGTATTCATAATATGATAATAAGCATTCACTTCTTCAAATCCATAATGCGACCTTGAATATTCAAAAAACGGAGCAGAGGAAGTTACAATCGGCTGAGCTGGAGCAGAAAACTCTGCTATTTTACATCTGTCATTCTCTAAAATAAATTCATTCGTATTTGTGTCAAACAACAGTTCCATAAGAACCGTATCACGAAGTGGATCTAAAAATTGCTCATTCTGATCGTTTTTATCGTAATCATCCCCATTCACCCAAACTATATTCGCCTTAGTCATAGGGTCTGGTTGAAACACAACCATACTTGCCAGGGAGTCTTTTTCAACTTGAAAATGAATATTTAAATCCTGCTTTACGATTTGAGCCCCTTGGTTGTTAAAAATATACTGTATGAAATCGTGGTTTTCATAAGTGACAATTACTTCAAGCGCTGGCGTAAATTGCCCATTACTGTAGACTACAATTTCTTCCTTATTGATGCTTACAATGCGACTTTCACCTTGAATGAAGTTTATGTCATAATCTTCGAAGAAAGATAATTCTAAGTTTTGCGGCACATCAACAAGGCTGTTATCTATCCGCTTTACTTTACCGTTTAAATCTAAAGTGATCTTTAAATACGCACCATATACTGATCTTTCTTGAACAATTTGCTGAAATAAATAGTAATGTGCAACCGGGCTCACCTTGTTAAAAACTGATTTCAACTCGGCATCAAATTCCTTTTCTGTAAAATACTCAACATCTTGAATTTGAGTAGATTGAGGGCTTTTATCATAACTGAATAATGAAGATTTTTGAAGTGCTGGCATCTGATGGATTTCATCCAAGCCACCATGCTTTTGTGCCAAAGATATCAACGTAAACCCCATCAATAAAAGACTCAAATAAATTTTCATTCTTATGTGATTATGTTTGCTCAAATATAATATGATTTTCTATACTCAACTTTTCCACAATTATCTCTAGAACAGATAGTCTCACTTCAACAGTAAGAGTCATTACTACATCTGATTTTTGTTCTATTATTGGAAGCTCATGCTTCTTTATAAATCGCATAAGTTTATCTACATGGGCATAATCTGCAGATAGTGTGAATTCCTTCACCAAAATCCGAATGGTTAGGTTTGATTTTTCAATTGCTTCTTTTGCGGCCTGTTTATACGATCGAATTAAACCAGGAACTCCGAGTTTTGTTCCACCAAAATACCTCACCACAGCCACCAAGGTGTCAAATGCTTCTGCTGAGTAAATCTGATTTAAAATAGGTGTGCCTGCCGAATTTGAGGGCTCACCATCATCATTAGCTCTTTCTTTAGGGTTTATCGGATCAATGCGATATGCAAAGCAGATATGACGAGAATCGTGAAACTCTTTTGTTATTTTTTTAACCGCCTCTTTAGCATGCTCAATACTTTTTACCTCTACACATATCCCGAAAAACTTACTCCCTTTCTCTTTATATAAGGATTCACCTTTTGTTGCAGGTGATAAATAAGTGTCCTTCATATTAATTAGAAATTAACAAAATGGACAAAACTCCTAAAATAATACCTATTATATTTTTTCTGTTTAACCCCTCTTTAAATATCCAAACCGACAGAAGCGTTGAAAGAAGAACGATACCAATATTATTAATAGGAAAAAAGACTGAACTTTTCATTTTCGTATGCTCTAATGTCATCATCAGGAAGTAGATCGTACCGAAATTTGGTATCCCCAATACAATTCCAGCAAAAATGTTTTTCTTTTTTAAAGGCGATTTATTCTTCATGAAAGGATATGCAATCATACCCGATGTTGCAGCTAAACCAAAGCCTGCTGCTGTGAAAACACTTATTTCACTTGCCTCAACATAATTGGTTTGGGCATACTTTAGTATAGAATCTAATAAGCCGTTGCCGACAAATAGAACTAATGGCCATTTAATATAACTAAAGTGAAAACCGCTTTCCTTTTGAGTAATAAAAAAGATCGCTACTAGAGACAATATAATACCAATTGTCAATCCAAACGAAAGCTCATCTCCATAAAGAAAAATCCCTAAAGCAACAGGGATTACTACCGACATCTTCACAGATACTGAAGCTGTTGCAACACCAAGATCTTGAGAAACCTTAGCCATAAGAATAAATAAGGAAATGAATATCGCACCGATAATAACGCAAGGCAGAAGCCAATTTTCAGGATGCGAAGATGGAATTGAATCAAACCCAACAATCAATCCTAGTGAACATGCAATAAAATAATTGACAATTATAGCCTGGAAATTATCTACCTCAAACTTCTGAAACCCTTTAAAAATAACGAAGATGAGTGCTGAACATAAAATACTTAGCGCTAAATAGATCATCTCTTTAGAATGCTAAGCGTGTTGTTTCCAATAGTGTATTCATTCTGAGTAGCTGCACGAATAGTAGGTGCCTGAATACCATCTCTAAATTCCGTGTCACTCGTATAAACTCTTGCTTCATCCCAAAGCTCGGCATCTATGAATGATTGCAACGTTTTTCCACCGCCCTCAACAAAAAGAGACTGAATATGTATTGAATTCAAATAACCAAGCAATTCTTCAATTAAATTCTTGAAGTCTAGCTTTAAGTAAGTGGTGTTTTTTGAATTCTCTTTACTTTTTTCTGTCAGCACAAGAGTAGGGTGCTCATCATTTAGAACAATCAAACCAGAGGGAAGCTTTAAATCTTTATCAATCACAACCCTTAACGGTGATTTCCCTCCCCAATTTCTATTGTTAAGTGCTGGATTATCAATATGAGCTGTTGCAGTACCAATCAAGATTGCATCTTCCTCATTTCTGAATTTATGCGTAAGCACTTTACTTTGCAGATTAGATACAAGTACTTGGCCTGAGTTATTTTTAGTTTTTCTAGGGTCAATGAAAAAATCTGCTGATTGCGCCCATTTTAATACTACATAAGGCCGGCCTAATAGGTGATTGGTATTAAACCTAACATTTATATTTTGACATTCAGCCTCAAGAATACCTGTAACAACTTCTATACCAGCATTTAACAGTTTGTAAATTCCGTTTTTAGCAACAATTGGATTGCTATCAACACAACCTATAAATACTTTATTAACATTTTTACCAACAATCAAATCACTGCAGGGAGGCGTTTTTCCGAAGTGAGAACAGGGCTCTAGGGTAACGTAGACATTAGCATTAACTAAAACACTCTTATCCTGAACAGTGTCAAAGGCGTTAACTTCAGCGTGAGAAGAACCTGCCTTTTTATGCCAGCCTTCACCTATTATTTTACCTTCGTGCTCAATGACGCAACCAACCATTGGATTTGGTGATGTTCTTCCTCTACCGAGAAGGGCTAAGTCTATAGCCCGCCTCATAAAATACTCTGGAGACATGTCTCAAAACTAATCTAAAAATGTTAAAGTAAAACTTCACCTATTAGTTTTTACGATTGTTCTTTCATTCTTTTTCGATAGGTTTAATTTTGCGTTTATGACCTACGAAATCTTGCTTAAATCATTTTTAAAACAGACAAAATCTATTTTAGATGAAAGAGAAGGCTTAGCAACGTTTTGGATCATGTTGTTCCATTTAAATAAATGGTCTCGGATTCAGTTTGAAATGAACAGAAAGAAGACAGTTGACTCTGAAAATTTAAATGCAGTTAACGCATTTGTAATACGTTTAAAAACTGGAGAACCTGTGCACTACATAACAGGCAAAACGGAGTTTTATGGAGTAACTCATTTGGTAAATCGAAATGCACTTATTCCACGGCCCGAAACAGAAGAGCTAGTTGATTGGATTGTCTCTGACAACAAATTAAAAAAAACACAAAGTGTACTTGACATAGGCACAGGATCTGGCTGCATTATAAATAGCTTAGCCTTAAATTTAAACGGAAGGTTTTACGGTTTAGATGTAAGCAATGATGCTTTATCGCTGGCAAAAGCCAACTCTAAAGCGCTTGAAACAACAGTGCATTTTTTCATCAAGAACATTTTAAATACTCAAGACACATCTGATAAATTTGATACTATAGTTAGCAATCCTCCATACATTCCAGTAAGTGATAAAAAATCAATGGGAAGTAATGTTTTAGATTTCGAACCTGAATTAGCATTGTTTGTCCCCAATACTGATCCTTTAATTTTTTACAAGGCAATAATTAATTTTGGGTTGAAAAGCTTAAATATGCAAGGCTGCATTTATTTTGAAATACACGAGAATTATTCAAGTGATTTGAAGACGATTATAGACAAACTAAATTGTAAATATCTCTTCAAAAAAGACATGCAAGGAAAAGACAGAATGCTTAAAATCTGGGACTTAGTATGATATTAAAAAACCGAATTTTAGACTTAAGGAAAGAGCTTTCCCGTCACAACAATCTCTATTACCTAAAAGCTCAACCAGAAATAAGTGATTTGGAATTTGACAAATTGCTTGAGGAGTTAGATACACTCGAAAAAGAGAATCCTGAATTTTATGATCCCAACTCTCCTACACAACGCGTAGGAGGAGGGATAACGAAGAATTTTAAAACTATTACTCACCGAAGCAGTATGCTTTCGCTGTCTAACTCTTACAATTATGAAGAAATAGAGGAGTTTATTGAGAGAGTGAATAAGACGTTAGAGGAACAAGCTGAATTTGTTTGTGAATTGAAATATGACGGTGCTGCCATCAATATTCAATATTTAAATGGTGAGTTCCACCAAGCCGTTACTCGAGGGGATGGCTCAAAAGGGGATGACATCTCATCAAATGTTAGAACAATTCGCTCTATTCCATTGAAGTTAAGAGGGAATTATCCGAAAGACTTTGATATTAGAGGTGAGATTTTCATGACCCTTGATGGCTTTAAGAAATTAAATGAAGACCGTATCGATTTGGGATTTGAATCTTTTGCAAATCCTCGAAACTCTGCAGCGGGAACATTAAAAATGCAAGACAGCTCTATCGTTGCAAAAAGACCATTGGATTCATTTTTGTATTATGTGATTGACAGAAATCAAAAAGCAACAAGCCACTACGAGAGCATAATGGATGCGAAAACATGGGGATTTAAAACTCCAGACCCTGAATTGAATTACATAAAAAGGGTGAAGTCAGTTGAAGACATTAAAAATTTTATTGAGTATTGGGATACCCAGAGACACAATCTACCTTTTGAAATTGACGGCATTGTTATTAAAGTCAACAGCTTTAGACAGCAAGAAATTTTAGGGTTTACTGCAAAGTCTCCGCGATGGGCAATTGCCTATAAGTTCAAAGCTGAGCAAGTCAGTACAATTTTAGAAGAGGTTACATATCAAGTTGGGCGCACGGGAGCAATAACACCAGTCGCTAATTTAAAACCTGTATCCCTTGCGGGAACAACTGTAAAAAGAGCTTCTCTCCATAATAAGGATCAAATAGAAAAACTGGATTTACATTTAGGTGATTCCGTATATGTTGAAAAAGGAGGGGAGATTATTCCAAAGATTATTGGTGTTGACACATCGAAACGCAACTCAACTCTAAAAAAGGTGGATTTTATAGAGAGCTGTCCCGATTGCGGAACTCCATTAGATCGAAAGGAAGGGGAGGCACAACATTTCTGCCCTAATTTTACAGGCTGTTCAGCTCAAGTCAAAGGAAGGATAGAGCATTACATCAGCCGTAAGGCAATGAACATTGATGGCCTAGGCTCTGAAACGATTCAAGTATTTGTGGAGAAAGGCATGATTAATAACTATGCAGACCTCTACACTCTTACAGAATCTGAAATTATTAGCTTAGATCGATTTCAAGAAAAGTCTGCACACAACATAATCAATGGACTAGACGCGAGTAAAGGTGTTGAGTTCAGCAAAGTGTTGTTTGCTTTAGGAATAAGATATGTTGGAGCTACTGTCGCCAAAAAGCTAGCGAAACACTATAAGAGTATTAATGCATTGATAGCAGCATCTAAGGAGGAATTAATCGAGGTAGATGAAATTGGAGAGCGCATTGCTGAATCTGTTGTTAGCTTCTTAGCAGATCAAAACAACATTGACCTTATAGAAAGGTTAAAGGAAAGTGGAATTCAATTTGAACAACAAGAAGCTGTCGGCTCAACAGAAAAGTTAAAGGACTTAAAGTTTGTTGTTTCCGGTGTTTTTCAAGAGTTTTCTAGAGAAGAACTAAAAGCCCTCATAGAATTAAATGGAGGGAAAAACGTGAGTTCGGTTTCATCTAAGACAAATTACATAATTGCAGGAGATGGAATGGGGCCGAGTAAAAAAGAAAAAGCCGAAAAACTAGGGGTTAAAATCATAACTGAAGAAGAGTTTAAATCCTTGATAAATTAACCTGTGAGAACATTTTTCAAAAATAGAAACACGCAAAAGTTAATAGCAAATCAATCAAACGCTAGTTTTAATGGATTATCTCAAGCAAAATCCGTGTTGGTTTTATTCAGGAATGAAACCCCAAATAAAACCTCTCTGGTTAAAAGGGTAGGAAAAATGATCGCTTTACATAATTTAGATATGAATATTTGTGGATACCTGCCTTTTAAGCTTGAAAAAGGAGCAGAAGCAGTTCATGGTTACATCTATAAAAACCAATTGAATTGGCTCGGAAACCCGAAGGTGGAATCTGTAAAGGGTTTAACCAATCAAGAGTTTGATGTAATAATTGACCTTGATGAGGAAATGGATAGTCCAAATAACTTTATTTTGCTTTCTACAAAAGCTGGAATTAGGGTCGGTGTGAATAAGAAAAAGAACCTGTATGATTTGACTGTCGAAAGAGCAGGGAATTCTGAGGAAAGCATCGTAAACGAAATAGAATTTTATTTAAAAAATATTGTTAAAGCATGAGAGCCAATATTTCAGGAACCGGGATTGCCTTAGTCACTCCTTTTAATGCAGATAAATCTGTAGATTATGCAGGATTGAAAAAACTTGTAAATCACTGTATTTTAGGAGGTGTTGAGTATTTAGTGTCTTTAGGCACAACAGCAGAAAGCGCAACGCTTAACGCAGAAGAAAAGACAAAAGTCACAGAAACTATCATTGCATCTACTGACGGAAGAGTGCCAGTAGTTTTAGGAATTGGAGGCAACAACACACGAGAGGTTATACAAACTATAAAATCTACTAACCTCGATGGAATCGAGGCTATTCTCTCAGTGTCTCCGTACTACAACAAACCAACGCAAGAAGGCATATATCAGCATTATAAAGCCATAGCTGAAGTTTCACCCAAACCGATTATTGTATACAATGTACCTGGTAGGACTGCTTCTAATATGTCTGCATTAACTATCTTGAGATTGGCGCATGATTTTACAAATATTGCAGCTGTTAAAGAAGCAGGTGGGGATATGAATCAGATAATGGAAGTTTTAAATGGTCGACCTAAAGACTTCGCTGTATTGAGTGGTGATGATAATTTGACCTACCCAATGCTCGCGTTAGGCTGCAATGGTGTTATTTCAGTGTCTGGGCAGGCGTTTCCGCGAATTTTTTCAGGAATGGTAAGAGATTGTATTTCTGGGTATTTTGAAAAAGCAAAACCTGCACACTTCAAACTTTTTAATTTCACGAATCTAATTTTCGCTGAAGGAAACCCAGGAGGAATAAAAGCATCTTTGAAAGTTTTAGGAGTTTGTGACGACCATTTGAGGCAACCTCTTTGGCCAATCTCCCTAGATTTAAATAATTCTATTGAAAAAGAAGTTAAACGAATACAGTAAGAAAATTATGTTATCAAAAAAAATAGAAGCCACATTAAACGACCAATTGACGATTGAAGCTTATTCTTCACATGTATATCTAGCTATGGCGTCTTGGGCCGAAAATCAAGGCTTTCCAGGTATTGCTGATTTTTTATACTCGCACAGCGATGAAGAAAGAGAGCACATGATGAAATTATTGCGTTACATTAATGAACGTGGTGGATCTGCAATTATTCCGACCTTGAAAAAGCCAGTGATAAAATACAATGGTATTACAGAGTTATTTGAAGATTTGTTGAAACATGAAACAAATGTAACGGTGGCTATAAATTCGGTTGTTCACGATTGTCTCCAAGAAAAAGATTACAGCACACACAATTTTATGCAATGGTATGTGGCTGAACAATTGGAAGAAGAAGCACTTGCGCATGATATTTTAGATAAATTAAAGCTCATTGGCGGAAACGCCGGAGGACTATACATGTTTGATAGGGACGTGTCAAGCTTTCATGAGAAGTCAGAAGAATAAAATTAAAAGTCGCTTATTGCGACTTTTTTTATACCCACAACATTCCATAGTCAAATGCGTTATGCACTTTAAAGGTGCAAACATCTAACTCTTGAAAAAAGAGGTTTTATTATGTCGAAAAAGCGGTTAGTTTTGCCGATTGTAAAAATGAAGAAATATTTACTCATAATATTGATTGCTATTGGTTTTTCGTCTTGTAACGAATACGCCAAAGTGCAGAAAAGTTCTGACTTAGACTATAAGTTAGAAATGGCCATTAAATATTATGAAACAGAGCGTTACGAAAAGGCGTATCCTTTGTTAGATGAATTGATTACACTTTACAGAGGAACACACAAACAACAGGACGTGTATTACTATTATGCCATGTGTTTGTACCAGATGAAAGATTACATCTTGGCCTCATACCATTTTAAAACACTTTACCAAACTTTTCCAAATAACAAGAATGCAGAAGACGCAGCTTTTATGACGGCCTTTTGTTATTACCTAGAAACACCGAAAGCAAGTTTAGATCAGTCGTATACTTACAAAGCAATAAATGAATTGCAGTTTTTTGTAAACTCTCACCCGGGCAGCCAGAGACTTGAAGAGTGCAACATGTTAATTGACGAGCTGAGAGAAAAACTTGAGATTAAATCTTACGAGATTGCAAAGGTGTATTACAGAACAGAAAATTTCAAATCAGCTGTGTTGGCATTTGACCATACATTAAGTGATTTCCCAGATACACCATACAGAGAAGAAGCAATGTTTTATAGATTAGACGCATCCTATCAGCTTGCAATGAAAAGTATAACTTCGCTTCAATTACAAAGATTTAAGGAGGCGAGAACCTCTTATTATGATTTTTTAGATTTATACCCAGCATCTGACTATAATAAAGATGCTGAGAAAATCTTTGAGAAGATAGCTATAGAATTAGAAAAGTTTAATGTAAAGGCCTAAAAATGGATTATAAAAACGCAACAGCAGCTAAAACAACCGAAACCTTAGATCCAAATACCTTGGACTCTAAAACCGGTAATATTTATGAAGCGGTAGCTTTAATAGGTAAAAGATCTGAACAGATTAACGATACAATCAGAGAAGAGCTTCACGCTAAGCTTGCTGAGTTTGCGTCGCATACAGAGAATCTTGAAGAAATTTTCGAAAACAAAGAACAGATTGAAATTTCTAAGTTCTACGAAAATTTACCTAAGCCTAATGCACTTGCAACTGAAGAGTGGATTAGTGACGACATTTACTTAAGAAGACCAGAGAAATCGTAAGCTAAATGCTTAACGGTAAAAAAATACTCTTAGGCGTTAGCGCCAGTATAGCGGCTTATAAGGCCGCTTTTTTAATTCGGCTATTTGTTAAAGAAGGAGCAGAGGTGAAAGTAATTCTAACAGAATCGGCGAAAGATTTTGTTACACCTCTAACTCTCGCCACGCTTTCAAAAAACCCAGTGTTAAGCGAGTTTATCGACAATCAAAACGAAGGTACTTGGACCAATCATGTTGACTTGGGTCTTTGGGCTGATTATATGATCATCGCACCAGCAACAGCGAATACGCTAGCAAAAATGGCTTCTGGTGTTTGTGACAATCTGTTAATGGCTGCGTACCTTTCCGCGAAATGCCCAGTGTTTGTAGCTCCAGCAATGGATTTAGACATGTATAAGCACGGCACAACAAAATCTAGTTTAGACAACATTTCTGGTTTTGGAAATCAAATTATTCCATCCGGCACTGGAGAACTGGCAAGCGGTCTTGAAGGCGAAGGAAGAATGGCTGAACCGGAAGAAATTATTTCTTTTATAGAAAACTATATTCTTGACAGAAGCCCTTTAAAAGGAAAAAAAATCTTGATAAATGCCGGACCTACTTATGAAAAGATTGATGACGTTCGCTTTATCGGTAATTTCAGTTCTGGTAAAATGGGCGTAGAAATCGCCAAAGTTGCAAAACGGCTTGGTGCAGAAGTACAATTGATTCTCGGACCGACAAACATTACCTCAGGGTTTAACGGAATAAATGTTCACGATGTAACCAGTGCTCAGGACATGTATGATGCATGTGTCCAACTCTCAGATAAAAGCGACATTGCAATATTAAGTGCAGCAGTGGCAGATTATACACCTGCTTCAAAAGCAAAAGGAAAACTCAAGAAAACTGAGAATTCCATGCAAATAAAGTTGACAAAAACAAAAGATATTTTATACGCTCTCGGTCATTCTAAGAGAGCAAATCAAGTTGTTGTTGGCTTTGCTTTAGAAACTGAAAATGAAGAAAATTATGCACTTGGAAAATTGGATAAGAAAAAGGCAGATTTAATCGTTTTAAATTCGTTAAGAAATGAGGGTGCTGGATTTGGTCATGACACTAACCAAATAAGTATCTTCAGTAAAAAGGGGAAAATTGTAGAATCAGAATTGTTAAGCAAAACTGAAATAGCTCAACTGATTTGGGATACCATTATAAAATTATATGTTTAAAAACATTATTACACTCGTTTGTTCAGTTCTATTGACAAGCGTTTCATATGGGCAGGAACTGAATGCTACTGTCCAAATATTGGCACCAACTTTACCCAATGCCAACACTGATTTATTGCCTAACATGCAAAAGGCTTTTGAAAATCTAGTGAACAATACTGTGTGGACCAATGAAATTTACGAAGTGGAAGAGCGGATTGAATGTTCCTTTATTATAACGCTTGATGCGGCAGCGAATAACAATTACTCTGGCACCATGCAGATAAGCTATTCAAGACCTGTATACAATTCGAACTATAAATCCCCCGTGCTCAGTTATATTGACAAAGATGTTTCTTTCAGTTATTTAGAAAGTGAGCCTCTAGAATATTCTGAAAACCAAGTAAGAAATAATTTAAGTGCTTTATCGGCATTTTACGCATATCTTATTTTGGGCCTAGATAAGGACACCTATTCATTAAATGGAGGCCAGCCATATTATTTAAAAGCGCAGAACATTGTTAACTTATCACAAAGTGGTAGCTACAGAGGTTGGAAAAGTTTTGATGGCAGCAGAAATCGGTTTTGGTTAATTGATAACATTCTAAACTCTGGTTTCAGCGACATCCGCAATTGCTATTACGATTACCATAGAAACGGATTAGATTTAATGTTCAATGAAACCAAACAGGCACAGGCAAAGAACACTATTAGCGGTGCATTGATTTCGCTTCAAACTATTTACCAAAAGCGTCCTAATGCCTATATTTTGCAAGTGTTCTTCGATGCGAAGAGCGATGAAATTGTCAGTCTATTCAAAGATGGCCCCAACATGGACACCTCAAAGTTGGTGAATGTCCTCAAGCAAATTGATGGTGCTAGAAATAATAAGTACGAAGCGATTGTAAAACGATAGTTCTCGTTTATTTTTACTCTTCACTTTGCGCATTTCATGATTAACCACATTTCAGTTTCGAATTACGCCTTAATAGAAAATCTTGAGCTCTCTATGAGAAATGGGCTAAGTATTATTACAGGTGAGACAGGTGCCGGTAAATCAATTATTCTTGGTGCCATTGGCTTGTGCTTAGGCAAGCGTGCCGACAATATGGTTCTAAACGACAAGGCCAAAAAGTGTATTGTTGAAATCACGTTAGACATAAAAGATTCAAGTATAGAATCTTACTTTCAAGAAAACGATATCGATTTTTTAAAGGAAACTATCATTCGCAGAGAAATAAGCAGCACAGGGCGTTCGCGTTCTTTTGTGAATGATACTCCTGTAAATCTAGATGTGTTGAATTTTATAGGCACTCGTCTTATTGACATTCACTCTCAGAAGGATACGCTTCTTTTAAATAATTCTGGGTATCAACTGTCGTTAGTTGATTTACTCGCTAAAAATCAAAAAGAACGTAAGGCGTATTCAATAGCCTTTAGTGCATACAAGGCTTGCGAAAAAGCAAAGCACCACTTCTTAGAAAAAGCAGAATCAAACATAGATACTGACTACATCAGGTTTTTGACGGATGAACTTTCCAATTCTAACTTGAAGACAGGCGAGATTGACAGTCTGGAAAGTGAGATTAAAGTTTCTGAGCGTGCCGAAGAGATTCAAGTCAAATTGGCTGAGGCTGATTCATTACTTAACAGAGACTCTGTTGGTATTTCTATTTTATTGAGTGAGCTAAAATCACAATTAAGTGGAATTGGTTCAATTAATGAAAAGTATGCTGAGTTGTTGAACAGAGTGGAATCCTGTTATATTGAATTGACGGACATAGCCTCAGAAATAGAAATTGAAGCATCTTCAGTTCAAGTGAACCAAGAGCGGCTATTAGAGCTTCAAGAGCGTTACAATCATTTGCAACACTTACTTCAAAAGCATCACGTAAATACTGTTGAAGATCTTTTAGAAAAACAAGCGTTTTATGAATCGCAGTTGTTTGATGTTGAAAACAGATCTGTCGAATTAGAGCGCTTAGAGAAGGAACTCGCTGTAAGTAAAAACAAGGCATTGAAAGCTGGAGAGAAACTATCGACCTCGCGGAAAAGGGTTGCCCCAAAGCTTGAAATGGAAATAAACGGTATTTGTAAGCTCTTAAATTTCTCTAGTCCAAAATTTGAATTTAAACTCCACGCAAGTGAAGATTTGCACAAAAACGGAACAGACGAAATACAATTGTTGTTTTCATCTAACAAAGGGCATGGTCCAAAACCTTTGATTAAAGCAGCAAGTGGCGGAGAACTTTCTCGCGTTATGCTGGCATTGAAATCAATCCTAGCGCAATCTAAAGGGTTGTCTACGGTTATCTTTGATGAAATAGACACAGGCGTATCTGGAGATACCGCAGCGAAAGTGGCTAAGATTCTAAAAGAAATGGGCTCAAACCTACAGGTTGTTGCTATTACGCACTTGCCTCAGATTGCTGCTTCTGGAAATCAGCACTTTAGGGTGGAAAAGAAAGAAGTAAACAAGCGTACAAAAACATCAATAATCGAACTTAGTCAAGAAGAAAAAATTGCCGCTATTGCACAAATGTTGAGCAGCGCAAATCCTACAAAAGCAGCATTAGATAATGCTAAGGAATTAATTGCGGTTTCTTAACTTGCCAGCTTTTAAACTCAGAACTTAAACGATTAACCCATATGTCGAATAATCTACTTAAAGGAAAAAAAGGAATCATTTTTGGAGCCCTTAATTCTGAATCTATCGCTTGGAAAGTTGCTGAACAAGCACATGCGCAAGGCGCTGAAATTGTTTTAACAAATGCTCCAATTGCTATGCGTATGGGAGAAATAAACAAGCTTGCAGAACAAACAAACTCTAAAATCATTCCTGCGGATGCAACTTCAATAGAAGATTTAGAAAAATTGTTTGTTGAAGCGCAAGAAATACTCGGAGGAAAACTTGATTTCGTTTTACACTCTATAGGCATGTCTGTAAATGTGAGAAAAGGAAAGCACTATACAGATACCAACTATAGCTACATGGAAAAAGGTTGGGATGTTTCTGCTGTCTCTTTTCACAAGGTATTGCAAACGGCTAAAAAGCTTGATGCCTTGAACGAATGGGGTAGTGTAGTTGCTTTAACCTATATGGCAGCACAAAGAACATTCCCAGATTACAACGATATGGCTGATAATAAGGCATATCTAGAATCTATTGCTAGAAGCTTTGGTTACCATTATGGAGTAGCTAAAAATGTACGTGTGAACACTATTTCTCAATCGCCTACACGAACTACAGCAGGTAGCGGTGTAAAAGGCTTTGATGGCTTTATTGAATACGCAGAAAAGATGTCTCCGTTAGGAAATGCATCAGCTTTAGATTGCGCCAATTATACCATTATGATGTTCTCAGATTTATCGAGAATGGTGACGATGCAAAACTTGTTTCACGATGGCGGCTTTAGCAACGTGGGCGTAAGTCAAGCGGTTATGAATAAATTTATGGAAGAGTGAATCTTTCGTTTTACAAAAAGAAAAATCCCGCTTCGAGCGGGATTTTTTATGTTTAGAATTCTGATTTAGAATGGAACGTCAACTTATCGAATTTGTCAATAGCCATTTGTAAAGAGAATTGCGAATCTGCCAAGAATACCAATCTACCGAATTTATCTTCAGCCAAATAGCGTTGCTTCAATTTCGAAAATTCTGCTAATTGGTCATCATCTCTACTTTCTATCCAGCATGCTTTAAAAGCAGGGAAGTTCTCGTACGAACATTTGGCGTTGTATTCATGTTCTAGACGGTATTGAATCACTTCATACTGAAGCGCTCCAACGGTTCCAATAATTTTTCGTCCGTTTTGTTTTAAGGTAAAGAGCTGCGCTACACCTTCATCCATAAGTTGGTCAACCCCTTTTGCTAATTGCTTCGCTTTAAGCGGATCTGCATTGTTGATGAAACGAAAATGTTCAGGAGAAAAGCTTGGAATACCAGCGAAATGTAATTTCTCACCTTCTGTAATTGTATCCCCAATTCTAAAGTTTCCTGTATCCGGAATTCCGATAATGTCTCCTGGAAAGGCCTCGTCAATAATTGATTTTTTGGAAGCCATGAAAGAAGTAGGAGAGGAGAACTTTAAATTCTTACCCTGACGCACATGCAAATAGTTTGTGTTTCTATGAAATGTTCCAGAAACAATTTTTGCAAAGGCAATTCTACTTCTGTGATTCGGATCAATATTGGCGTGTATTTTAAAAATGAATCCAGAGAATTTATCTTCTTCAGGTTTCACTTCACGCTCTTCAGCTTCTTTTGGCTGTGGACTAGGTGCTATTTCAACGAATGCGTCAAGTAATTCACGTACACCAAAGTTGTTTAGGGCAGAACCGAAAAACACAGGTGAAATTTCACTGTTTAGGTAAGTCTCTTTTTTAAATTCAGGGTAAACACCATCAATCATTTCGAGTTCCTCTCGGAGTGTTTCGGCATAATCCTCACCAATTCGGGCATCCAATTCTGGGTCGGCTAAGTCGTTAATTTCGTAAGACTCTTCTATCTTTTGTTTGCTCTGCCCTTGATAGAGCATTATATTTTTCTCCCACTTATTGTAAACCCCTTTAAAACGTTGCCCCATCCCAATGGGCCAACTCATTGGTGCTACTGTTATTCCAAGTTTAGTTTCAATCTCATCTAATAAGTCAAAGCCATCTAGTCCTTCTCGGTCTAACTTGTTAATGAAAACGATAATAGGCGTTTTACGCATGCGGCAAACTTGAACCAACTTTTCCGTTTGTTCCTCTACACCTTTGGCAACATCAATCACAACGATAACGCTGTCAACAGCTGTTAACGTTCTAAATGTATCTTCAGCAAAGTCTTTGTGACCAGGTGTATCAAGAATATTTATCTGCTTGTCTTTATAAGTAAAGCCCATCACGGAAGTGGCTACAGAAATTCCACGCTGCTTCTCAATTTCCATGAAATCGGAAGTAGCCGTCTTTTTTATCTTATTCGATTTTACGGCTCCAGCTTCTTGAATAGCGCCACCAAAAAGCAACAGTTTTTCAGTCAAAGTTGTTTTACCAGCATCGGGGTGCGATACAATCCCAAAAGTTCTGCGTTTAGCTATTTCTTGTAAGTTGGCCATTAAACTCGAATATTAAAGGCGCCAAAGATAACATTGGTAGTTAATCTTAAATGAATAATAAAATATTTGAAAATTATATTTTGTTCACTCTTTTATTGAAATAATTAAACGTTCTTTGTAAGTAACAAAAGTCTAATTAGTCTTTTCATTTACATAAATTATAAAAATGGCGGAATACGTTATCCTAGTCGATGAGCTTGACAATGAGCTTGGACTGATGGAGAAAATAGATGCTCATAAGAAAGGAGTTCTTCATAGGGCCTTTTCTGTTTTCATTCTCAATCAGCAAAATCAATTGTTACTTCAGCAGCGTGCCTTGCACAAATACCATAGCGGTGGTCTTTGGACAAACACCTGCTGCAGCCACCCTAGAAAAGGGGAATCAAATATAGAGGCTGCACACCGAAGACTCCAAGAAGAGATGGGCATGGATGCTCCACTTGAAAAACTGTTGCACTTTGTTTACCGAGCTGAGTTTGACAATAATATGATAGAACATGAACTAGACCATGTTTTCGTTGGACAATCTGAAAAAAATCCTGTGATCAACAGGGAAGAAGTGGAAGCGTACAAGTGGATGGATTTAGATGAACTGAAAACGGATATTAATAACAATCCTGAAATCTATACAGCTTGGTTCAAAATAATATTTAACGAATATTATTCAGCTGTTGTATGAGAAATGTAACCGTAAGTAGAAAAGCTCACTTTAATGCTGCACACAGGCTGCACAATAAAGAATGGGATACAAAACAAAATGACTCTGTTTTTGGAAAATGCGCAAATCCGTTTTACCATGGCCACAATTATGAGATTATAGCCGCTGTTACTGGTCCAATTGACCCTGTTACAGGATACGTAATTGATATGAAAGTGCTAAAAGATATTATTAAGGAAGAGGTAGAAATACCTTTTGATCACAAAAATTTAAATGAGCAAGTAGAAGACTTTAAGAATCTTAATCCAACAGCTGAGAATATTTGCGTTGTGATATACGATAAAATGAAAAAAAGATTAGACAGCTCACTAACCCTCAAAATAACTTTATATGAGACTCCGAGAAACTTCGTTGAATATTCAGAATAAAAATAACGATAGCCTAGATAACATCCTTGACCACATCACTGAAATTGGTGATGATCATGGCAGCTACTCATTAGAAACGCCTGTTATAGAATCGGCAATAGCTGTGAGTGACAAGGAAAAAATTATTGCTATCGCAGACAAATTTGCAGATATCATGGACATCCTTGGTTTGGATAGAAGTGATGATTCGTTACAAGGCACACCTTTACGCGTTGCTAAAATGTACGTTCAGGAAGTATTTCAAGGGCTGAATCCAAAGAACAAGCCAGACGTTAAGCTTTTTGAAAACAAGTACCGCTACAACCAGATGTTAGTAGAAAAAGATATTACGGTGCATTCGTACTGTGAACATCACTTTGTACCCATCATAGGAAAAGCGCATGTTGCGTATATATCTAATGGGAATGTAATCGGTCTTTCAAAAATTAATAGAATCGTTAGGTATTTTGCCAAGCGTCCACAAGTGCAAGAGCGTTTAACAGAACAAATAGCTGCCGAGCTTAAAAAAATACTAGGTACAGAAGACGTGGCAGTTTGCATTGACGCTACACACTTTTGTGTGTCGACACGAGGGGTTGAAGATTCATCTAGCTCGACCATAACGAGCCATTACAGCGGGAAATTTGACTCTGAAAAAGTTAGAAATGAATTTTTGAATTACATCAGTTAATTTAGTTTAATTCGTATCTCAAACGAGACCGAATAACAAAAACTTAAATAGATTGACGAGAGACACATGAAGAAGATAAAGAACCGTTTAAAGACGATTTTTAGCAAAAGAAAAGGACCTTACAATACTGGAAAGACCAAACTCACTAAAACAGATGTAGACGATATAAAGAGCGCTATGACTGAGATAGACTTAAGAGATAGGTAGTGGTTCAGTAAAAAGATAAAAAAGCGCAATAAGAAATTCTTATTGCGCTTTTTTTTGAATGGAACATTACTGAATTATTTAGCTCCTACTTTTTTCTCTTTGTAGCCAAACAGCCCTTTTTCCTTGATAATATTATCTACGTAAGCCGGTAGGCATTTTTCCCACCCGGGCTCACCTGCTCTTATTTGCGACAAAACATCACGGCTAAATATTCTCAGTAATTCTGGATCGAAATCATGAATATCCATAATTCGCTTATTGAACAGTAAATAATCGTAAATCGGTCTAAATCTAGGGTGAACCATATCCGAAATTTTATCGGTAGTTATATAGTTCTCTTTATCTGATTCTTTATACGGATAAACAAACACTTTTAAATCTTTTGAGAACAAACGTCCAAAAGCCTCGAGAATACCTCCAGTCAAATTTCGGTAATACTTCTCGTTGAAAATTTCTAAAAGGTTGTTCACTCCAAGAATAAGCCCTAATCGTTTTTTAGTAAAGCGGGCAAAGTAATCTACCAACTTGTAATACTCTTGGTAATTTGAAATCAACACCGTTTGACCCAAAGAACAAAGAATCTCGGCTCTATCTAAGAAATCTTGCTCATCAATATAGCCTTCTGCCAATAGGTTGTTTAGAGTAATTTCAAATAGAACAGTTACACTTTCTTTTTGTACACGCTTGTGTTTTATAAACTCTCGGTAACCCGTTTTTATCATATCAATATTAACCTTCGTCACTGGTCTAAACGAACCACGAATGGCAAGAATGTTTTTCTTGTACAAGATTTCAGCTGGCAAAAGATTGTTTCCTTCTGGCCCAAAAATCACAGCATCCGTAAACCCATTTTTAATAAGCTGCAAACTCATCAAACGGTTGTCTACCTCCTTAAAATCAGGACCTGAAAAGTTTATCATATCAATCTCAATGGCATCTTTCGAGATATTGTCATAAAGAGATTTAAGTAGTTCTTTAGGGTTTTTATACAAGTTGAAACTAGAGTGTATCAAGTTTGCGCCAAGTGTGCCAATAGTTTCTTGTTGATGTCTTGCCTCATTCTCATGTGTACGGATATGCAGGACAATATCGTTTGGCAGTTTATTGGGATCCGTTTGAAAACGAATACCCATCCAGCCATGGCCTTTAAAACTTTTACTAAAATTAATTGTAGCAACGGTATCGGCAAATGAAAAAAACTTTCTATCCGGATGATCTTTCCTATTTAAGCGCTCTGTGATTAAACCATACTCATGATCAATCATCTTTCTTAATCTAACTTCGGTTACATACCTATTGAAATCTTCCTTTCCATAGATGGCATCACTGAAATCCTTGTCGTAAGCTGACATTGCTTTGGCAATAGTTCCAGATGCTCCGCCAGCTCTAAAGAAATGGCGCACAACTTCTTGACCCGCACCAATCTCTGAAAAGGTGCCGTAAATATTTGTATCTAAATTTACACGAAGTGCTTTCTGTGCAGCGGTAAGTACAATACGGTCCATAATAACCTGTTAGATTTTATTGTGGCAAAATTAATATGTTACTCTAAGGATATACTGACAATTGACATTATTTTTGAGGAAATTCTTTTCATAAAAATGAAAATAACTTTTCTCGGAACAGGCACCTCACAAGGAGTTCCCGTTATTTCATGTCAGTGTCCTGTATGTTCTTCTTCAAATGTAAAGGATAAACGCCTTAGAGCCTCTATTCTTATTGAAAAGAATGATTTAAATGTAGCTATTGATTGTTCACCGGACTTTAGACAACAAATGCTAGCCGCAAAACCCAAACAACTAGATGCTATTCTATTTACGCATGAACACACAGACCATATTGGCGGATTAGACGATGTCCGTGCTTTTAACTTTATACAGAAGCAAAGTTTAGATGTCTACGGAACCAAGCGCGTAAATGACAGGTTAGTGCATATGTTCGACTATGCCTTTAGTGAAAATAAATATCCTGGTGCGCCTCAAATCAGTTTAAATCAAATAGAAGAATCTAAGAGCTTCAAAATTAGTAACCAGACATTTGTACCGATAGTTGGACTGCACGGAAGCTGGCCAGTACTTGGCTTTCGTGTAGATAGCCTAACGTATCTAACGGATGTGAATTTCGTTTCTGACGAAGAGCAAGAAAAAGTAAAGGGCTCCGAAACATTGATCATTAGTGCTTTAAGAAAAGAAAAACATCATTCTCATTTTACTTTAAGTGAAGCCATTACGTTTTCAAAAAAAGTAGGAGTAGGGAAGACCTATATAACGCACATAAGCCATCAAATGGGGTTGCACAATGAGGTTGAAAAGGAGTTGCCTAAAAACGTGTTTTTAGGATACGACAACTTGGTTTTGGAAATAAGTTAAGCTGAATGAAAGTTCCCTTTGTTTATTATTCCAAATGGTTTTCCTGTTAGCTCAACGTGAGCAAAAGGATTGTTTTTAGACCTCAACTTAATTTTCTCTTCACTCAATGTCCATTTCGCTTTTTGCTTGAACAAAGACAGTTCAGCGATATTTCCTTCATTCAATGAAATCTTTGGAGCGTCTAGAATTTTCCTTGGGTTGTGACAAATCAAGTCTACCCATTTTTCTAGGTTGATCTCTTTTGAAAGGTATTTGCAATAAACCCCGAAAGCCGTTTCTAAGCCGCGCATACCAAATACGGCATTCTCAAATTCACATTTTTTTAATTCAATATCTTGAGGGACATGGTCGATGCTAATCGCGTCAATTGTTCCGTCTTTTAAGCCGTCTAAAAGTGCAGATCTGTCATGCTCAGCTCTAATTGGTGGTAAAACCTTATAACGCGTATCATATGTAGTAAGCACATCATCCGTTAAAACAAGATTGTAGAGGTTAACACTGCACGTTACAGGTGCGCCTTGAGCTTTTGCTTTTCTAATCAATTCAATACCACCAGCTGTGGAGATACTGGCAAAATGCACTGGACTTTCAGCATATTCAGCTAAATATAAATCACGGTTAACGGTTATTTCCTCAGATAAATTTGGAATTCCTTTTAAAGCGAGGGCGGTACTCATTTCGCCTTCGTTCATCTGGCCCATATCCGACAGATCGTTTTCATTTGGAAAAACCAAAACAGGAGCTTCAAATGTGCGTGTATACAAGAATACAAGCTTCTGAATATTTGGATTCGAAACAGCTTTCTTTCCGTTATAAAAACCAATCGCGCCCGCCTGATACATATCGTACAGTTCGTTTAATTCTTTCCCACAAAGGTCTTTTGTGCTGGCGCCAATCGGATAAATATTAATAGGCTGTGATTCCGCCTTTTTATATAAGTATTCAATATCGTTTTTACTTTGAATGACAGGCTCTGTTTCAGGACTCAATGCCACTGAAGTAAATCCTCCGAACACTGCAGCACGCGACCCTGAATCGATATCTTCTTTGTGCTCATTGCCTGGATCGCAGAAGTTAGAATGTATTTCGAACCACCCTGGGGAGACACAAAGTCCATCTTCTTCAATTACCTTTCTTGCCGATATCTCAATATTATCATCAATTTGAACAATCTGATCGTTGTTGATTAAAACATCTTTTACAAGCCCATTGTATGGCGACTTTGAGTCGATGATTTTAACTTTACGTAACAGTATACTCATAGCTAGACAGATTTCGTAAAACGCAATAATACTATTTCAAACAAAAGAAACAATAAAGCTAGTAACAGGCATTGCTTCCAATAAGAAACTCCATTTATTAAACTTGAGATGGTTGCGCCCAATTCGGTTACATCGCCATCTAAATATTGCCAGTTGTTAGTAAGAGAAAAATCTTGCTTCGTGTAAAACTCTATTGCGCTTTCTTGTGCGGGTATATTAACTGCAATGAGTCCTATGGAATCTGTTTCATTAAAGACCTTGTAAAACCCTTTGGTTCTAAATTGGTTGTCTAACAACACATCTGTTCTCTGAGGATAAGTTTGTTGTTTAGGAATAAACACATCGCCATTCAATGCGACTTTTAAAGGTTTTTCAGAATCTGTTTTGTGCTTAATTGAATAGACGCCTAAATCGTTCGCGTTAAAACTTGGTTTATCTACTTCCGTTTTAAAGAGCACTGACTGATAGAGAAGAGGGTAAATCAAATTGCTTTGAAACCAAGTCCCGAATTCCTTTGTTAAACCAGAGGTCAAAATAACCACGTTTCGGTTTTCATTTTCAAAGCGTAAAGCCAGTGGCGAACCATTTTTGAATTTCACCAATGGATACGATAATCCAGAATAAATAGAGTAATAAGCTTGGACTCCGTGAATATTTAAATTTTTCGGATTCTTACCGAAGGCAGAGTAGAAGTAAGGGTCTTCAGTATTTATCTCGCTGATCTCAGCAGCCTGATCGATGCGCTTATTAAACGAGGTTACACCCAAATCACTCAAGTTATAATAACTCTTTAAGTCTGCTTTATAATTTGGGATAACCAGAACGTTCAATTCTTTGTTCTTTGACAAAACATCAACCAACTGAGAAGTAATGGTTGTTAAATGATCAAGCACAATTAAATCTGACTGAGACAACATCTCTAAATCTAAATTTGAAGAGCGCATTTCATGAAGAGTCACAAAATCATCGGTAAAAACAGAAGTAACCACTTTTGAAGATTCACCAGAATTTATGATTGAAACAGACCGCTCTTTCGCTATTTTTAATGAAAAGTAACGCTCATCATCAAACCTAAGTTTTGGTCCTATTATCTTAACAATTCCTTCAAGCGCGCCTTTCGTCTGCGGTTGGTATTTGAAATTAACAGTTGTTTTCCCCTTAGGTGCAATGTCAACCGTAAAAGCACCCGTGAGCTCATTCTCAACTTCAAGAGAAACAGAAAGTTCGTTTGCAGCTGTGTTGCTATAATTAGAAACCAAAACAGATATATTTTGGTCAAAACCTTCCAAAGCAATTGGGTTTTCAAGCCAGACACTATCAATTCCAACATTCTTAGTTATACCATCTATTGGCACTGGCATAAAACTAATGTCGATGGCGCTGTCTAGTTTTTCAATATTTAAGTTAGTTTTTTGAAAATCTGAAACCACAAACACCCTGTCAAAGTCCTCGGCTTTGATAGCAACTGATGTTAAATTCTCTAAAGCAATGCTATTGTAAGCAACATCAATTAAATCTATTTCACTGACAACTTCAGCCTTGCTTAAAAGTAAATTATGCTTAGGTAATTGATTGTGTGTTGCAAGCTTGAATGAAGTGTTGCTTGAATAATTCTTTACAATTTCTTTCGCCTTTAGCTTTGCATAATTTAAGTTTTCGCCTTTTTTGTCAATAGCTAACATTGAAGCACTGTTGTCTAATACGATTAGAATAGTGCTGTCTTCATTCGCGTCTGAAGCCGGAACAAATGGCTGCGCAAAGGCCAACACTAAAAAAATAATAGCCAAAATGCGCGCAACCAATACAAGTAAGTGTTTTAAGTTTCTTTGCTTTTTGGTTTTCTCTTGAACTGTTTTTAAGAGACTAACATCGCTGTAAAAAAGAGTGGTATATTTTCTGAAATTAAAAAGATGAATTGCTATCGGAATGCTAATAGCTAAAAGAGCCCATAAGAAATTCGGGTAGAGTAATTCCATTAAAGTGCAAAGCTAAGATTGAACTTCAATACCGCAACTCTTTTTTTGATAATATTTCTAAGTTGATTTCTTCAATCAATTTCCCTAACATGCTTCAATACATAAATAAATTCTTCTGGATTGTGCTTGTTTAAACGGAGCTCTCCCTCAAACGTGGCAACATCGTCAATCTTGTATTTTCTTGGCGGATCACCATCAAATAATAAAGTCATCACAGATTCTGGTCCCGCAGCACCACAAAAGAAACATGAACTATACGGATATGCGGAAAGCGCATAAATTTTACCATCTAAGTCAATAGGCACCAAATACCCCTTTATAGAAAGGGTCGTCTTTTCCAAATTCTTAACTGTCTCACCAAAGGTTGGCACCAAAAACCAATCCTGGTGCGATTCCACATATTGCTCTTCAAACGCTACGTCTTCTAAGTCTTCCCATGCAATACTCTGGCTAAATACTTCTACTTGAAAAGCCAAAACGACAAGTATGGCTCCTAAAATTTTACCCATGAATTTTCGCTTTTGATATTTTGAAAAATAACTCATTCGGATTATTGCGATTTAAACTAAAAACGCCCTTAATCATTACATATTGATCCACTAGAAATTTACTTTGCTTTTTAGTGAAACTTAATTCTATAACAGTGTTTGGGCCTGCATTTCCACAAAAGAAACAACTTGTAAATGGATTCAACGACAGCGCATACAGGTTCTTTTCTATATCCACTGGAACAATAAACCCAGCAATCACAACCTCTTGGTTTTCATAAACCTCAATATTTTCTTGAAATTTAGCTAAGTATAAACCTGCGTTATCGCCTTTGGCTATGATTTCATATTGCGTCATCTGAAGCTCTTTCCATGTCAATGAATATTGCGCTTCGCAGAAAAGGGATCCGAACATGAATAGACAAATGGCAATCCGCTTATCCATTGCTTAATACTTTTGAAACATTCAATTTAAAAGCGGTCATAGCCGGAATAAAAGCAGAAATTATTCCAATGAGGAGAGTAATTAAAAACAAAACCAAAGTTTCAATACTCATCAAGTCGATAATGACATTTAGTTTAAAATTCGATTCTGTGTATGCGTTCAAAAGCGTTCCACCTATTGCATTGAGTGCCATTCCAGCTACAAAACCGATAATAGATAAAATGATGCCTTGTTGTAAAACGATTCTAAACAAAACGAGAGGAGAAGCTCCAAATGAGCGTATCAATGCCAACTCGTAAAGGTTATCCTTAAGCATACCGTAAAGCGCAATAAACACACTTATCGCGGAAATAAACACCACGAGATAGGCCAAGTATTTCAGAGTGTTAATTCCAACGCCCAAATGGCTTATCAATCTATTCAGTTCTATCGCAGGCACTGCTGCTTGTAAATTAGATTTAGAATTGATCATTCTCGGCAATTGGACAGCACCCATTTTACCTCGATACTTAATTAACAGCGAAGTAATGCTTTTGTCGTCATCAATATCCTTAATACTGTTTACAATAGATTCTCCAGTAGAAGATGAATGTGCGTGTTCGTGATCATGCGAATTCCATAGGCTATTCAATGGTGTTACAATTGCGTTGTCTAAAACAGAATTGCTATTTGCCAAGACCCCAACAACTTTATAACCATGTTCCGAATGCTCTTCAATGCTTTCCGAGGCAAGCCCGTGATTCCCAAAAAATGTATCGCCAATTTTTAAACCTAACTGTTCAGCGACATTCGAGCCAAGAACCACATCAAATGCATTTTTAGACACTGTACCTTTGATAATCTCGCCATTGTAAAGATCGAGATAATCTGTAATTGTTCCTAATATTTTATAGCCTTTAAAAGAATCGCCATAGCCTAGTGGAATTGCTGAATTTACGAATGGACTTTTTGCAATCTCTTTGGCGTCTTTGGCGGATATATTTCCAGTGGGAGCGTCAATATGGTAAACGCTTGAGAGGATAATTTGCAATGGACTTCCTTTTGCTCCAACAACAAGATCGATTCCTTTCAGATTGTTTTTGAACGTTTCATCTATCTGTTTTTCAACGGATAGCATTAACGAAATTAAACCAACACCAAAAGCTAAAAGTAGTATACTCAAGAAACTCGACAAGCGCTTTTCTTTTATCAATCGGAAAGACACAAACCACCAACTCATAACTCTATGTAGTTTTTAATTTTTGCTTTCAATCGATTGTCATGCGTAACTATAACTAAAGCCGAATTGTTAATTTCAGCAGCCTTCAATAACAGATTTATAACCGCATCACAGTTTTCATCGTCAAGTGCAGATGTAGGTTCATCAGCCAAAAGGAGCTTTGGTTTATTGGCTAACGCGCGGGCAATATTTACACGTTGTTGCTCACCAACACTCAATGTATTGGGATATTTATACTGTTGTTCTGAAATGTTTAACTCAGAAAACAATGAGTCTATGTATACTTTATCTATGAACGAAGAAGATGCTTTTACAGCAATAACAACATTATCGTAAGCATTCAGGGCGTTAATTAAATGAGGCTTTTGAAAAACAATTCCAATAGAATTACCGCGTTTACTATCTCTTTTTCTTTGACTTAGGTCTGAAAATGGTTCTGAGTTCAGTTTTATACACCCTTTCTTGGGCTTAATAAAACCAGCCAATAAATGGAGTAGAGTGGTTTTGCCAACACCAGACTTGCCAAGCACTAGCAAAGTTTCTTTTTCCTTTAATTTGAAGTCTGGATAGGAAAACTGTGCTTTGTCGTTATAGTTTAAGTATAAATTTTCAGAAGCTAAAATCACAAACAGAATATGTTGAACTCTAAAAACAAACCTACCTTAATTTTAGGAGCGAGTGAAAAACCGAATAGAATTTCTTTTCAAGCAGCAAGCCAGTTAATAGATAGAGGTGAGGAAGTGTTTTTAATTGGAAGAGGGAAAGAGGTAAATGGTGTGAGAATCAACAAAGGCCTTATTGATATTGAAAATTTAGATACGATTAGTTTGTATCTAAATGCACAACGTCAAAGAGAATATTACGACTATATATTTGGGCTAAACCCAAAAAGAGTTATCTTTAATCCAGGTGCTGAGAATGCTGAGCTCATGGAACTGCTCACAAAAGGTGGAATTCTTTCTGAGAATGCTTGTACGCTTGTACTTTTGACAATAGGTTCTTATTGAAACTCGAGTGTTACGTTATCTCTAGTTTTGGCAATATGTAAAATCACTTGATTGCTTCCCATAGCTTTAAATCTGCTTAAGTCCATACACCAAATACGCTCTACCATTTGGTCGCACAAACCGGCTTCAAAAGTTTCAAATTCTACAGTCACCTGGGGCGGCTCTGATGAAGCAACAATGTCATTCCACATTATGCTGTACTTACCTCGATTGCAACCAGATACTTGGCCGAAAATGTAAAGACGATCTCCATCCTGTTCCATTTTGGTAATGTTAAACCCGTTGTGATTCGCAATCAAATGCTTTTTTACAACCTCCATGCATGGATCTAAAGAAACAGCTTCAATTTGTTTTTTGGTTGAATTACAAGAGCTTATTAATAAAACAACTGCGAAGGTAAACGTAGCTTTGATAAGATTATGCATAGTAGAGGGCGCTGATAATTTTGTATCCAATGAAAAAGCCAAACATAAGTTTTAATCCTGTTCCGAGTATAAAACCAATAAAACTTCCTAGCCCAGATTTAAGGGCTTTATTAAAATCATCACTATCATGGATAAGTTCACCTATAAAAGCACCAATAAATGGCCCTAAAATTATTCCAAGAGGAGGAAAAACAAATATCCCCGCAACCACGCCAATCAACGCGCCATTTCTTCCAGATTTTGTGCCCCCAAACTTTTTTGTTCCCCATACAGGAATGAAATAATCTAGAACAGTAATACCTGCAGCGATAATGCCCAGGAGCACTAAAAATGTTGTAGAAAAACTCGCACAACTACTAAAATGGAATACAAGCAATCCGATAAAACTAAGTGGAGGCCCTGGAACAACTGGCAAAACACTTCCTACAATACCTGCTAGAATAAAAATAATTGCAACGACTAAAAGGACAATATCCATAATTGAGATTTAACTCTTTTTAACAGCGCTTTAACAAGGACGAAAATTAGAATAATTAAATTTTCTAGACCCTACAGAACTGAACTAAATCGTAAAGATGGTGAATAAATTAATCTTTGCATCTGTTTTGGCTTGAACCATATTTTTTAGTAAAACGTCAAATAATTCAACTGAAAATTTAACGGGGGTTATTAAAACCGTCACCGTTGATGAAGATGGTAAGAAAACTGAGGTTATCCAATCTATTGAAGATATGGATGAAGAATCCATGAACATGCTGAGAAATCATCTCATTAAGATGAAAGCAGGTACTATCAATTCAGAAGAGGTTTTAATAATGTCAACTTCTGGCGACAATGTTGAAGTCAATGTAGAGAGTGATGGCCACAAATACATTGTGCACAAATCCGTAAAACACGAAGGTCGACGCTTAAGCAAACATTTAGCCAAACATGGTGATGGAATCTTAATAACACACATTATTGAAGGTTAAGGTGCTGAAGCATCGGGTTTAAACAATGATGATGTCATTACAATAGCATTTAAGAGAGATGGCACAAAAAAGCTATTTCAGGGAACTTAGGGAGCAAAGCTGACGCATACAACACAATAGAATTTAAGATGAAAGAATTTTATTTCGATTCTGATGAAATTCATGATATCGATTATATCGTAATTGACATTTCTGATGAAGAATTAGCGATGCTCTCAGACAAAACAGACAAACAGCTTGATTCAGTACCAAAATTCGATGACGCAGATATTATGCTATATCCGAATCCCAATCAGGGTAAATTCAAAATAGAACTTAATATAGAAACAACAGAGCCTTTACAAATAACAATCTACGATACAATGGGAAGAGAAGTTTTTTAAGAAAATGTAAAAAAATTGAAGGTGTATCTTCCAATGTGATAGATTTCGAAGACAATTCAGATTCGAACTATTTCTTCGTTATTATGCAAGATGGAAAATTAACGATAGAGAAAGTTCTTGTACAATAATAAGTCAATTTAAACTGGCTATTAAAGGTGTGCATTTGGCACTACTTTTTTATTTCACTGAAAACTAAGGTTTTACTATATTTGAAGTAGACGTTAAACACTTCAGTCATTTGAATTAATATTCATGGTCCGTTTTTATAAAGAAGAAAATTGGTTGGAAATCATGTTTGCAGTAAAACCCAACAAACGGTATGCTGTTTCAGATTTAGGTCGTATAATTTCTTTTAAAGATAAAATACACCATGGAAAGCTATTAAAAGGAAGTTTAATTCAGGGATACCCTTCGCTTAAGTGTAGAATTGAAGGAAGAGAAAAAACACTGTATGTTCATAAATTAGTTGCACAATACTTTACAAGAAGGAAAGATAAAAGCGAAATTTATGTCATCCATTTGGACTACAACAAAAAGAATAATAGACTTGAGAATTTACAATGGGCAGACAAATACACAATGTTTGCACACCAACAAAAAAACCCTGCCGTAATAAAAGCGAGGGAAAAGCAGGCTAAATACAAACCACAGTCAGGGCATAAATTAACGTCTACCGATGTTATGCGCATTAAGAAGAAAATTTGGGATCCAGTAAGAAAAACCAGATTAAAGCTTATTGCAAGTCAGTTTGACATAAGCGAAATGCAGTTATATAGAATTAAGTCAGGAGAAAATTGGAGCCACATAAGAGTACCAAACGAGCCGGAAAGCACACGGCAAAAAAGAAAAGTCTATTAAATCACTTTGCTGTTGTTGATGTCGAAACAACTGGCGGTCACGCATCGAAACACAGAATCACAGAAATTGGAATTGCATTAGTTGACGATGGGGAAATCGTCAAAACCTACAAGCAACTTGTTAATCCGGAAACAGATATCCCTCGTCATATTATTACACTTACCGGAATAACCAATGAAGATGTTGCCGATGCTCCATTGTTTAAAGAGGTAGCTAAAGATGTTGCAGAACTGTTACAAGACAGAATATTTGTTGCTCAAAATGTAAATTTTGATTATTCTTTCATAAAAAATGAATTTGAGCGCATCGGGTCAACTTTTCAAGCCAAACGTTTATGCACTAGCAGGTATGCCAGAAGTAGGATAAACGGATTAAAACGATCTAGTCTTAAAGTTTTAGCAGAACATTTTCGAGTAGTCAATAAAAACCCTCATCGTGCTCTAAGCGATGCAATTACAGCAGCAAAAATTTTAATAAAATTAATGGCCATTGATGATGGTTTTGAGATAGCTTTAAAGCTTATAAATCAACAAGAAACAAAAATTACATTACCCAACAATACGAATCCTGAAGACTATAAAAAACTACCCTCTTGCCCTGGTGTTTACTTTTTTTACGGTGAGGATGGTAAGCCTATTTATATCGGCAAGGCAAAAAATTTAAAATCAAGAGTGAGTTCACATTTTAATGGTAGCTTAAGCTCCAAAAGAACTCAGACTTTCTTAAGAGAGATATTCGCCATTAAATTTAAAGAGACGGGGTCCGATTTATTGGCATTCTTAATAGAAGACACTCTGATAAGGAAACATTGGCCAATTTATAACAGTGCTCAAAAAAGCAGAGTCAAAAAATTTGGAGTGATCAGCTATACAGATCAAAACGGAAACTATCGATTAGCAGTAAATCCTATTCGTCAAAATGAAACAGCTCTCAAAGTGTTTTATTATTACAGCAGCGCAATGGAGTGGCTTCGTGAAACAACAATCAACCTTAAGCTAAACCCGAAATATGTTGGTCTAATGTCTCTTGCCGCTGACATAAAGACTAGCGATAAAGAGCATAACGAGAAAATTGAATGCTTAACCGCTCAGTATAGAGCTACAGCAGAAGTACGATTCATAAGAGAAAAGGGGAGAAGTAACAATGAAATTGCTTGGATTGCAATCCAAAATGAAAGCGCCATTGGTTATTCTTTTTTACCAAATGGCGAAAAACCAGAAATAAAAGCGTTTGAGCTACTTCAGCCTTCGGCAACTGCAAATAAAATTCTTGAAAACCATTTGCAAAAAATTGAAGAATCCTATCTTATGTCCTCGTCATAATTAATACTCATATGAAATCATTCATTTTTACTTTCATCTTTCTTTTTGCCTTTCAAAGCACTAATGCTCAAAAATCGTGTTGCTCGGCAACGTTGGCTTTTAATGACAACTCAGAAGATCGTAATTTTAAAAGCAAACACGAGTTGAAGTCCTATTCAGGTCCGGAATTAAAAGGAAAAATGATCGATATTCAAATTGATGGTGAAGATCCTGCAATGGTTTATGCACTCCTTTCTAAAAAAGAAACCAATAAGTATTTGTTTGTCTTTCACGAATGGTGGGGCCTAAATGACCACATAAAAGGAGAAGCTGACAAATACTTTTCATCTATCGATGATATTAATGTTATTGCCCTTGATCTCTATGATGGAAAAGTTGCTACTACACGGGAGCAGGCAGGAGAATATATGCAATCTGCACAGCAAGAAAGAATTTTTAAAATTATAAATGCTGCGAATGTATGGACTGAAGAAGATTCTAAAATCACCACCATAGGGTGGTGCTTTGGAGGAGGCTGGAGTATGCAATCGGCCATAGCTGTTGGGACTAAGGCTGCCGGATGCGTTGTTTATTACGGAATGCCAGAAAATGACGCGACTAAAATAAAGAGTTTAACTTGTGATGTTTTAGGAATTTTTGCTGAAGAAGATAAGTGGATAAACCACACCGTTGTTTCAGAGTACGAGACCGCAATGAATGAAGCCGGTAAGAAATACGAAACGCATTGGTTTAATGCATCGCATGCATTTGCAAATCCTTCAAACAAACTTTACAACGAAAAGTTTGCGGCACAAGCCAATAAAATGGCTCTTATTTATATTAAACAGGCCTTAAACGTTAAATAAGAATTCTTTCAGGGTGAGTGTAAATATTGAAACTTTTTTCTTTTAAGAATCCAATAAGAGTAATGTTAAACTCTTCCGCCAACTCCACCGCTAAACTGCTTGGAGCTCCTATTGCACATAGGATGGGCAAGCCAGCCATCACTGCTTTTTGAAGTAGCTCAAAACTTGTTCTTCCACTTACTAAACCTATACTTTTAGAAAGTGGGATGTTTTCGTTGAGCAACTTTTTACCCACTGCCTTATCAAACGCGTTATGGCGCCCCACATCTTCTTGAAT
>ERZ1046740.57-NODE-57-length-99810-cov-21.073390_pt1 | contig 99810 bp, 87 predicted proteins | sample MGYA00383093_ERZ1046740 | MGnify/ENA primary metagenome ERZ1046740 (study PRJEB29581, sample SAMEA5548363) | metagenome | biome: marine; feature: coastal; material: water | depth 25 m | study: Short-term variability in the microbial, nano- and picoplankton dynamics... | reverse complement strand
ATTAAAAACTAGAAATAAGGGTTAACCTATTTTAATCAAAGCCTCTAGAGAAATCTAGAGGCTTTTTTGTACTTGCATTTTTATAATTGTCATTCTGAGAAAGTTTGCCTTAGCAGGCGACCGAAGAATCTCAAAAAAGTAGTGTCTAATGCCCAGTTCTTAATTCTTAAAGGTCTAATCCTACACCTGTTTTTCACCATTAAGGATGTAAGCATTTCAATCAGCAGAAGCAATCCAACTTAATGTTTCAATGGTTAAAAATAAATCTCAAATCCCTACGGTCATTTAAAATAAACCCGCAATAGGCGGGTGCCTGAAGAACCTTAACAATAGATTACCTTTCCTTATTTAGCAGATCTTTGCTTACCTTTTGCTCCGCTAGTGGATGATAATTGGTGCTTGTATTTATTTTATCCAGCCAATGCCCCAATCAAATCATACTTTGTAAGTATGTGAAATGTGCCACTTAGTTCTTTAACTAAAACAGCAGGATTGTCTTTATTTATTAATTTAGAAATAGTAGCTAAATCTTCGTTAGAGTTAATTATTGGAAAAGAGTCTTGCATTATTTCTCCAACAGTTTGGCTTGCTAAACTTGGGTTTTTTAATAATTGAGATAAAACATGATTATCGCTTAAAGATCCTACAAATTCTTTATCACTATTTTGAACGGGTATCTGCGAGATGCCATGTTTTTCCATAGTTTCAAAAGCTACTTTAACTAAATCAGTATTGTTAACAGTAAGTAGAGGTAAGTGTCGATGATTTTGAATCATATCTTCAGCGGTCTTAGGACGATTGTCTATGTATCCTCTTTCCTTCATCCACTCATCATTAAATGCTTTGCCCATATATCGAGTGGCGTGGTCGTGAAATAGTACAACTACTACATCGCTAGGTTTTAGTTTATCTTTTAGCTGTAACACACCTTTTATAGCACTACCTGCACTGTTTCCTACTAATATTCCTTCTTCTAAAGCCAGTTTTCTTTGCCAAATAAGGCCATCTTTATCTGTAACTTTCTCAAAAAGATCAATTACATCAAAGTTTACACACTTGGGAATAATATCTTCTCCAATTCCTTCGGTTACATATGGATATATTTCGTTTTCATCAAATTCCCCTGTTTCATGGTATTTTTTAAAAACGGAACCAAAAGTGTCAATCCCCCAACACTTAATGTTTGGGTTTTGTTCTTTTAAATACTTTCCTACACCGCTGATAGTACCGCCTGTGCCAACACCAACAACAAAATGTGTGATTTTGCCATCAGTTTGTTCCCATATTTCTGGACCTGTGCTTTTATAATGTGCTTTAACATTACTAGGGTTGTCATATTGGTTAACATACCAAGAGTTTGGTACTTCATTTCCCAACCTTTTAGAAACCGAGTAATAAGAACGAGGATCATTTGGTTCAACAGCTGTAGGACAAACAATTACATCAGCACCAACTGCTTTGAGCATATCTACTTTCTCTTTACTTTGCTTATCGTTAGTAACAAAAATGCATTTGTAGCCTTTAAGCACTCCTGCTATTGCTAATCCCATTCCCGTATTTCCAGAGGTACCTTCAATAATTGTTCCTCCAGGTTTTAATCTGCCATCAGCTTCAGCATCTTCAATCATTTGAACAGCCATTCTGTCTTTAACAGAGTTTCCTGGATTTGTGGTTTCTACCTTAGCTAAAACGGTACAAGGTAAGTCTTCTACTATTTTGTTTAGTTTAACAAGTGGAGTGTTGCCAATAGTCTCCAAAATATTGTTGTAGTACATGCGGCTGCAAAGGTAATTTTTAGTGCTGCTTACGTGCTTAAATTTTTTACTTTTATAAAATAATAGTGCAATGTGTAATCTAAAGATTGAATAAATTGCAGTGAAATTACTATAGGTTATAAAAGCTGCAACACAATCTAAAAATTTTAATCCTAAATTATATTCAATTGCTCTATTTCTATACGGTATTGTATGTTCTAATTGGTGCCTAAACAATGTTATTGGGGTGTATTTTTAATTCTCAAGATTGTATGTTCGTAAATAGAATTTTTCTTTTTTATCCGAAATTTTAATTTTCATATCCAAAAAAGTAGGATAATATTTAGGATAATCGACATTCGTGGCACTTTTTAAATAAAATATGAAGAGAATATATACTTTAATTTTAGGGTTTGCTGCACTAGTTAGCAGTCAATTTGCTAAAGCAGATGAAGGAATGTGGATTCCAGCTCTAATTACAGACAACCATGCAGAAATGCAGAGATTAGGGCTTACCCTTACGGCAGAACAAATTTACAGTGTAAACAATAGCAGTATGAAAGATGCTATTGTAAGACTTGGAAGGGGCTTTTGTACAGGAGAGATTATTAGTGATCAAGGTCTTATTTTAACCAATCACCACTGTGGCTATAGTGCTATTCAAAAGTTAAGTACTACAACTGCTAATCACTTAAAAAACGGTTTTTGGGCAAAAACTAATGCAGATGAATTGCCTGCAGGGTTTAGTGTTTCATTTTTAGTTAAAATTGAAGATATTACATCTGAAATACTTGATGGAGTTACAGATGAAAACAGAGGTAGTATGGTTGCTAAAAATTCTGCAACTATTAAAAAAGCAAAATCAAATGATGGAGCTTACGATGTAGACATTAAAGAAATGTTTAGTGGAAATAAGTTCTATGCTTATGTTTATCAAACATTTGGTGATGTAAGATTGGTAGGAACACCTCCAGAAGCGGTAGGTAAATATGGTGGAGACACAGATAATTGGATGTGGCCAAGACACACTGGAGATTTTTCTATGTTTAGAGTATATGCGGATGCTGATAATAAGGCAACTAAAGGTTACTCAAAGGATAACAAACCATATGCACCAAAGCACCACTTACCTGTAAGTATGAAAGGTGTTGAAAAAGGAGATTTTGCTATGATATGGGGATTCCCAGGTAGCACAGATAGATATTTATCATCTTATGGTGTTAAAAATGCAACGGACATTGACCAACCTGCAAGAGTTAAGATTAGAAGAGCTAAATTAGATATTTACGAAAAATATCAAACGCAAGATGAAGCTGTAGACTTAATGTATGCGGCAAAGCACGCTCAGGTTTCTAACTACTGGAAATATTTTATTGGGCAAACAAGGGGTTTAAAGAGACTAAGAGTTTACGAAAAGAAACAAGCTGAAGAGAATATATTTTCTGATTGGGTAAATGCTGGTGATGCCGACAGAAAAGATAAGTATGGTAAAGTAATTGATATGTACAAAAATGCATATGCTACTTACGATGCAAAAACATTGGCACAAACCTATTGGATGGAGGCCATCTATGGCATTGAATTTACAGGTTACGGCTTTGGTTTTTCAAGATTACAAGGACTTTATGATGCATTAAGTTCAGAAAAAGACCAAGAAAAGAAAACAAAAATACAATCTCAAATTGACAAAACTATTGAAGGATTAAAAGGTGCTACTGAAGGTGCATTTAAAGATTATTACCAACCTATTGATAGAGATGTTGCTGAAGCAATGATTGGATATTACGTTGCTGATATTCCTGAAAATTTAAGACCAGCAGATTTTAATACTCTTTTGGCTAAGTGCAAGGGCGATGTTAGCGAATTGGTAAATAATATATTTGATAAATCATTTTTAGTTGATAAAACAAAAGCTTTAGCGTTTTTGAATAATCCAAGTTCTAAAAAACTAGGTAAAGACTTAGGTGTTAAATTCTCTAAGATAATGTTAAACTTCTATTTAGCAGATTTGCAAACGATGTTTGGCGAAGCAGATTCTAAAAGAAAAGAAGCAGATAGATTGTACAAAGCGGCATTGTTTGAGATGCACCCTGACAAGGCTTTTTCTCCAAATGCTAACAGTTCAATGAGGTTTACGTATGGTCAAGTTTTAGACTATTCGCCTGGTGATGCTATGATGTATAAGCATTATACAACGATGAAAGGAGTATTAGAGAAATACCAACCGGGAGATCACGAGTTTGATTTACCTCCAGGATATTTAGAAAAAGCTGAAGCTGAAGATTATGGTGATTATGCTAAAGAAGGAGAGGATTTAAGAATTTGCTTTTTAAGTAACAACGATATTACAGGAGGTAACTCTGGAAGCCCAGTAATAAACGGAAGTGGCGAATTAATTGGTTTAGCTTTTGATGGTAACTGGGAAGCAATGAGTGGAGATATTGCGTTTGAAGATCAATTGCAACGAACTATATCTGTGGATATTAGATATGTTCTTTGGTGCATAGATAAACTAGCAGGAGCAAAACACATTGTGGATGAGATGACTCTTGTTAAGTAAGAAAATAACTTTTAAAATTATTGAAAAAAGGGGCTTGTAGCCCCTTTTTTTGTGTTGTTTTTACTTGGACATTTCTAAAGCATATGTCATAGGTAGTTTGGCTCCTATGTGGTCTATAATAAATTTACCAGGTTCAATTTCTTTGGTGCCAGCAAAACAATTATGTGGCGAATAATTAAACTCTTGAAAACTGTTAAGTGTTAATCCGCATTTTAAAAGTGAACCTATAACTTCTGATAATGCGTGATTCCAACCAATCTCTTTTAGCTCAATGTTGGAGTCTCTGTCTGCATATGTGCCAGGAGTTGTTTCTACTATAGGGCCAGAATTGAAATAAGAATGTTCTATGTTTTTAAAATTATAATCGTACATCCAAATAGCCGGATGTAGCTCTACAAAAACAAATTTACCTTTTGGCTTAAGAAAATGGGTCACCACCTCAGCCCATTTATTTATATCTGGAAGCCAGCCAATTGTCCCATAACTTGTAAATACATAATCAAACTTTTCATCAATATACTTAGGGGAGCTGTAAACATCGCAACAAACAAACTCAGCATCAAGTTCCAATTGCTTGTTTAAGGTTTTTGCTTTTTCTATTGATTTATTGGATAAATCAACTCCGGTTACTTTTGCACCCATTCTGGCTAAGCTTAAACTATCTTGCCCAAAATGACATTGTAAATGCAATATAGATTTACCACGAATGTCGCCTAGAATATTGAGCTCAATGCTCTTTAAAGTGCTTTTACCAGCTAAGAAATCATCCATTTCATAAAAATCACTTTTAACATGAATGTCTGTTTTTTCGTTCCAAAGCTTTTTGTTAATGTCTATGTAATTATCTTCCATCATTTATTTGTTTAAGAGCTTGATTTACGGATTTGGATGGTAAACTACATGCTCCTTTCACACAAACATAAATAAGCGTTTCTTTTGCTTTAAATCTATTGTTAAAAACCGGGATTTTACTTTCTGTTGGGCTAAAAATTATCCAAGTATTTGGAAGGTGTAATTTGTTTAGCTCTTTAGCATATTCTTTGGCTTGTTTGCCTATTATAACTACTTCAAAAAATGGTGTACTACTCTTTAAGTGTGCACTCGCCCAGTTGGAATGTCCTCCAAAATAGGAGTCAAAGTTTTGTTGAACCTTACCAATAAGATTGTCGCTTATTTGTAACATATTACTATTGCCATACGCTAACCCTATATATTGTAATAAATGGGCCATTGCAGAATTTGTTGAGGGTATTACATTATCATAAATTTCGCTTGTTCTAAGTATAAGCTCGTTTTGTTCATTAAAGTAGAATATCTCTTTTTCAATATCATAAAAGCGTTTTATGGCTTCGGTTGTCAAGGATTTAGCAACGTCCAAATACTTTTTGTTGCCTGTTATTTCAAAGGCAGAAATAGCTGCCAATGCGGTAAAAACATAATCTTCAAGCATTCCATTTATAGAAGAAATGCCATTTTTGTAGCTGTGCTTTAAGCCTTTATCACTAAACTGATGTTTTATAATTGCATCTAAACATTTTGTTGCCATTTGCATAGCATTATCATTGCCAGTTGCTTTGTAAGCATTGCACAAGCCAGTTATGGTTAGAGCATTCCAAGAAGTTAAACATTTATCGTCTAAGCCGGGTTTTATTCTCTTTTTGCGTACTTTTAATAGTTTGCTATTTATTATATTAATTCTGGTGTTTACTTGATCTATTGACATGTTTTGTGTCCTTGCAACTTCAATATTGCTTTTGTTCCGGAGTAGAATATTGTTTCCGTGTTCCCAAAGAGCTTTACTATTGATGTTGTAGTAGTTAGCGGCAAAATCAAAGTCAGTGCTTAAAACTTCTTCTAATTCAGCACTAGACCATACGTAATACTTCCCTTCTTCACCTTCACTATCTGCATCTAGTGCCGAATAAAACAGTCCGCTTTCGTCGGTCATTTCTTCCTGTAACCAATCTATGGTTTTACTTATAACATCATTAAACTCAGCATCATTTGTTCTTTTATAAGCTTTTGAATATACGCTGAGTAGCTGTCCATTATCATACAGCATTTTTTCAAAGTGAGGAGCCTTCCACAGAGCATCTGTGCTATACCTTGAAAAACCTCCACCAATTTGATCAAAAATCCCTCCAAAAGCCATTTTGTACAGTGTTAAATTTATAAAATCATTGGCTTGTTTGTCTTTTGAAATATATTGATAATGCAACAAGAAATTCAAATTGCTCGGCATAGGAAATTTTGGAGCTTTGGTAATGCCACCTTCTAACATATCCCAATTGTTTTTCCAACTTCCAACTCCTTGTTCAACTGCTGCAAAGTCTAATTTAGAAGATTTATTATCGCTAATTGCGGTTTCTTGCATTCTTATCCCTTGGGTAAGTCTGGTAGCGTAATCTTCTAGTTTTTGCTTGTTGTTTGAGTATTGGAGGTTAACTGTTTGCAATAACTTTAACCATCCTTCTTTTGGGTAATACGTTCCTGCGTGAAACGGTCTGCCATCGGGTAATGCAAAGCAATTTAGTGGCCAACCACCGCTGCCTGTAATAATATTAGCAGCCGTCATATAAATAGCATCAACGTCTGGTCTTTCTTCTCTGTCTACTTTAATACAGTAAAAGTATTCATTCATATATTGGGCAATCTCCTCGTCTTCAAAGCTCTCGTGTTCCATTACATGGCACCAATGACAACTGCTATAGCCAATGCTTATTAAAAGTGGTTTGTCTAATTTTTTAGCTTCATTTATGTTATTTACATTCCAAGCGTGCCAATTAACAGGGTTATGTGCGTGTTGCAATAAGTACGGACTTGTTTCTGTAATGAGTTGGTTTGTGTGTTTTTGCATCTCAGCTTTGTTTGCTAATGGACCACAAGTGCTAAACCCAATATTTAACATAAATAAAAGAGTAACTTGCCTAACTGTCATTTTTCTGCCGAAAGTTAGTGCTATTAGAAATAAGAAACTCATAACTATTTATTATTGGCTAATTTTGGTACCAACCTATGGTTAATAAAATCATTTTATTTCTTGGCTTTACACTTTTTGTAATTACTTCAAAGGCTCAATATACACAAGTTGGTAACGGTGGCTTTTCTAGTCCAACCTACGGACCAATGACAAGTGATACCACAACACCTTTTTACAGCAGACATGCGTATATTTATCCTAGTGGGTCAATAATCTCGCTACAACACGGTGATAGTATTTCGGCCTTAGGGTTTAAACATAATTCTTTCGATACGTTAGCAGGAAATTGTAATTTTAAAATATATGTTAAAAATACAAGTAATGCTGATTTTGGAGCTTCTTCTTTAAACTGGGTGGCAGAAACAAGAAATGGAATGACCTTAGTTTATGATGGTAACCCAAAAACATCTATTGGAAGCTCGCCCGGTGATGCAATTTTTAAATTTAATCAAGGAGGAAAATACACTTTTGATACAACTGGAAATGCTACTAATTTTCAGATATTAGTGGAGTTTAAGCAGAATGCAAATCAAGTTGCTTCAATTCCGTGGTATTGCGAAAGTTCTTTTTACGTTCCTTCTTTTGTATCTGGTAACGAAACGAAATATATTAGGGGTTCTGGATTATCTGGAATGGATAGCATGACATTATTTAGTTCTAGTATCAAACCAACACTTACAATTTTTCATCCCAAAGATGGTGTAGACTTAGAAGCTTTAAATGTATATTCTTTAGGTACGGTACCCATCTTAATGATAAGACCAGATACCGTAAAGGCCATTATTAGAAATGTAGGAAATAAAACCGCATATAATCATAAAGTATATTTAGACGTAAGCGGAGCTAACACACAATTAGATTCAATACGGATAGACTCAATTTTACCTTTTGAAAAGAAGCTGATTTATTTTGGAGATTATAAACCTGCAAACCAGGGTGCAGAATCATTAAAAGTAAAAATAGATACAGATAGCAATACATTGAACAATGAGTCTGTTAAAAATAGAATTGTAAATTATAATGTTTACTCGCACGCAGATCCATTTACTGGTAATAGCGGAGGGATTGGTTTTAATGGAAGTACGGGTGATTTTGTAGCTAAGTTTTACGTAGATGGAACGTCTTATATCAATCAAATTAAAGTAGACTTTAGCAGTGTAGGTAGAGTTTTTCAGCTGGGTGTTTGGAATGATGATGGGCCTGGAGGATTGCCTGGTACAGAATTGTTTATGTCTGACACTTCATACAGTACAGCAGGGACTTTTATCATGTCGGTTTTGCCAAGAATACAAGTAGGAGGTGGGTTCTATATTGGGATACGCCAAGCAGGGAGTATTAATGTGGGTTTTAGTTTTCAATACGAAAGACCGGTAAGACCACATACTTTTTATTTTACGGCTCCTGCGGGGGACTCTATTTGGACTCCTTTTTCACCAGGATATGATTTTAACTTTAATATTCAACCGAGATTACAGGTTGCTAATGATTTAGCCATTTTAGATATTCTCTCGCCTGTTGATAATGATACAATAAAGTATGATAATAACGACTCGCTTGATATGATAGCAAGAGTTATAAATTATGGTTATGCTAATCAAAGCCTGTTTAGTGTTAAAATGGAAGTTTTAAGCCGTTTTAATCAGGTAGTTTATTCTTCGAGCAAACTAATTTCTCTAAGTGCTGGAGATACAGCAGATGTAACATTTGATAAGTTTAGTAAATATAATTTAGGCGAATTTACGGCAAGGGCACAAGTAGACTTAAATATAGATAGCGTACAAGATAACAATTCCAAAGAAGTAAAGTTTTATTTGGTGAAAGACCACGATGTAGCTGTAGATATTGTTTATGAGCCTTCTCAAAACGATTCGTTTGAAATAGGAAAAGATGGTTTTTGGCCAGCCGCAAGAATCATTAACTACGGAATTAAGGATCAGATCAACTTTCCTGTAAAATTAGAGCTTGTAAATCAAGATAATCAAGTAGTTCATTCTGAAACACAAATTAAATCGTTAGCAGCAGGTCTAAGTGAAATCATCACTTTTGATTCGGTTTATTTATTCGGAGACGGGAGTTTTGTGTTAAGGGTTTTTACAGATTTGGATATAGATTCTTTTAGAATAAATGATACAACCAAAGTTATAATTTATGCAAAAAAATCGCACGATGTAAAAATACTAAGTATCATAAGACCTGTTGATGAAAGTAGATTTGTACTTAATTCTAAATTTAGACCTTTTATTAATTATAGAAACGAAGGTTTAAAAGATGAAGATTCAACGTATTTCTATACCTCAATTATAGACCAGAACAAAAATGTTCTTTATACTGATACAGTTTTACAATCCACCTCCTTTTTTAGTACCGGGCAGGTGCTGTTTAAGGATTTTAATTGCGATTCTGTTGGTGAGTATACCTATTCCATCATTTGCTTTATTAAAGAAGATCAGGTAAGGTTAAATGATACCATGCAATCAATCTTTAGTGTAAATACATCCAACGACTTACAGATAGAAGAGATTTTAAGTCCTAGTGAAGTATATGAGGTTGAAAGGGAGGCTATTTATCCCGAAATAATAGTTAGGAACAATGGTTTAAATGTGGTTCAGAATGCTCCAATAGAATTAAGTATAGCAAACCAGTTAAATACAGAGCACTATTTGGATACGGTTTATGTAAGCTTAAAAGCTTTTGAAGCTGATACGTTTAACTTTTCTAAAGATTTAACATTTAACGAATTAGGAGACTATTTTGTGAGTTGCTCTAATGTTTGGAGTGGTGAGGAATCTCCAAATGAACTGGATTCTCTTTCCTCTACTTACATCACTAGATATGGTAAAGATCTTGCGGTTATGCTGCATAACGAACCTGCGGATAATGATAGCTCTGAAATATTTACCAGAATTAACCCGAAACTTACAGTGACTAATTTTGGTTTAGATACCTTAAAAAATATTGCTGTTATAGCTCAGTTTTATGACAACCAACAAATTGCTGTTTACACGGATACAATGGAATTGGATGTTCTTGCTCCAAAGCGTTCCAATACATTTACATCACAGAAAGAATGGACTGCATTACCTGGGCAGTATAAATTTATATCAAGCAGCAGATTTAAAGATGATAATGATGCTAATGATGGCTTGGAAACAGGTTTTGTTATAACTAAATCTGTAGATATTAAGCTTGATTCTATTGAAGCCCCAAAAGCAGGAGAGAGGTTACGAATTAACCGAATGTATAAACCAGGACTATACTTAATAAATGATGGATTATACGATACTGATAACATTGTAGTAAGAGCAGAGATATTTGTTGGAGCAAATTCAATTTATGCTAAATCAAAAATTATTGAACTTGGCCACAAGCAAGATACATTATTATATTTTGATAGTTTGTTGATGCACAACGGTATAGCCAATGCAAGTGCGGTATTTAGTGTTTCCAAAATAGGAGATGTACTTGCGAGTAACGATACTTTGGTTTCTAATTTTGAATTTGTAGATGGTTCTTTTACCAAGAATGTTGTGGATGCTGTTTCTAAAGTTTATCCTAACCCAGCAACAAATATTGTATATGTAAAAAGTAAAAGAGGCATAGTTGGTTATAAGCTGTATGATTTTAATGGAAAGTCATTAAAGAATGAGTTGATAAATAACAAATTACAGGTTTCTATTGATTTTGCACAATACAATTCAGGAACTTATATATTAGTTTTAGAATACCAAGACTTCTTTGAAACACATACTGTTCTTAAAGCGAAATAAGGGCAAATAAAAAAGGGGTGATCTTCAGCACCCCTTTTTTGACTAATTAACTAAACCTTATTACTTAGAGAAGATGCATCAAATTTAATTTGTGCAGATAGATAACTTGTTGTTTCTCAACTTGTAGTTTTCCACATCGCCAAACAAAGACACTTTTAATGTATACTTATCCACGCAGGCTGGGCTAAAATCATCTAATGTTATGTGAGATATTGTGGAATTACAAAGTGTTTCACCCTTTATTAAGGTAATGTTTTTGTGAAAAACCCAAAGCCATTTTTTCTTTTTAAGCAAGGTATAAGAGATGTTTGTTGCCTTTCCGCTGTACAGAATCAACGATTTATCATCAATGCTTATAATGTATGGTTTTGGATTTGCGATTTCATTATTAGAAAGTACTTGATATGCTAAATCTAATCTAGCCACACCATACCCCATTAAGGAATCTGGATTAATGTTATTTGTAGCACTTAATCTTATAGCATTTGCAATTGTCTTGGGGGAGCTTTTAGGAAATGCCTGTAAAATACAAGCTACACCGCCAGCTGCAATAGGCGTAGAATATGATGTTCCGTATCCTTGATAATACGTGCCGTAAGAACTTGCGACGTTTGCTCTAACACCTAAAGCAGCAACATCAGGCTTAATAATTCCAGATGCATTATTACCTTGACTACTAAAGCTACCATTCCTGTTTTTTAAGTCAACAGCACCAATGGTTAAAACTTCAGGTGCATCTGCTGGTGTACCTACTTTTCTCCAAGTTTTATCTCCTTCATTTCCAGCACTATTAAGTACAAAAATTCCTTTGTCAACAGCGGTTTTGGCCGCAAGACTAATGTAAGAAGTTTTACCATCTAAATCTTCGTGTTGGTAGCTGAGGTTATTCTCATCGTAGGTAGTGTATCCTAGGGATGACGTTATTAAATCCACTCCAAAGCTATCAGCTAATTCAGCTGCTTTACACCAGTTTAACTCTTCCAAAGGGTATTCGCTTGAAGCTTTTTCAGTTCTAAACAATAATAGTTTAGCCTGTGGAGCACCACCAATATATTTTCCTTTGTCAAATGCACCTACGCAGGATGAAACTGCTGTTCCGTGATTGTCTCTATCAACCAGGTCTAAATCCATATCTACAACATCTAAACCGTAGTAAATTTTAGCATTTGCTTGATGTTTTAAAAATGCTGGTATTTTGTCTAGATTATGAAAACCCGCATCAAAAACAGCAATATAAATACCTTCACCATCAAACCCTTGTTGGTGAAGAACTGTGGTTCCTATTTGTTTGTTTTGTTTGTATGAAACGCCATAATCTTCTTTGGAAAGATTTCTAGTGCTAATTGTACTTTCTTTAAGCTTTTTAATGGGTTGTATAAAAAGTTGGTTTGGAAAGGATTGCACTTTTTTGGTTTTACCCACATAATTAATCTCTTGTACAAATGGATATGCCAATAAAAAATTAAGGTTTGAATCCTTGGAGTCAACAACTATTGCATTGTGCCATTTTAAAGCATACCTAATGGAAATGCTACTATCTGCCAATATTGCTTTTATGTATCTAGGGCTTACTGGATAATCTAAGAGATCGTAATTTATATTAAACTTACTCCTTCGTTCAATTGATTTAGTGCTGAGGTGCTCACTTGGCGTAAAACTGCCAGTTTTATCCTTAAATTTTATAAAAAAAGCATTTCTTGTTTCTTGTCCTAAACAGTTAAAACTTAATGATATAAATAAAAGTACTGCAGTTTTACCAATTAGTTTTATAAAGAGTTTTCGTGTATTTAATTCCATCAATTTTACCCTTTTGGGTCTCAGTATTTATGTATTTTTCTTGTATTAAGCCAATGCCTTTAGCGTATATCTCTTCACCAAAAAATCTAAAGAACGGATCTTCTTCATCGCCCTTATCTACCCTTAAAGTTTGTTCATATTCTAGATTGCCTATAGATTTTGATTCATCTATATCGTAGTACTTGTTTAATTGTTTGTCCAGGCTATTAAACTGATTTTCATCCCATGTTTTTCTATTTTTTAGGGGGAATATTAACTTTACTTTTCTTAAATCGTATTCGGTTCTAAAGCCAGAATATATATCAGAATTGGCAGAAATATATCTACTAAACTTCCATTCCATTGAGCTGTCAAATCTATGAGCAACTTCAATTTTATACGCAGTGTTTCCTGCATTATCAACAAAGGTAGTTTCTATTGTTTCTTTTAAAAAGTAGTTAAAAGTGTCAGATGTTTCACTAAAAGCATCAAATTCAATAGAGTCCATAATGTAGCAGCTGTATTTGCCTACTTCTAGCGGATAATAGTCTAATCCAAGGTCTGTTGGTGGCTCTGTTCGTTTACACGCCACAAAAACTATAATAGTAAATAGAAAAGATATTAAACTACCTTTCAAAATCTATAAGAGTAAGTTTAAACTTAAAACCAAGTTGATCATTAGTGCCTAAATTATTGATTTTTTCTTGCTCTCTGTATACTAAACCAATATTAGCTGCATACTTTTCTTTAACAAAAATACTTTGAATAAAGTTGGTTGACTCATCTTGAAATACCAAACAAGTGCTGTCGTAACCTTTATTTCCAATGGAGTCAGCTTTGTGAACATATTCATAAAAAAAATCTGCCTGATCTTTTGTGTTGTATTGATTACCGTCCCACAGTTTATCTTGTAGCACAGGCATAGACATTACAATTTGAGGAATATCAAAATCTGTTCGAATTGCTTCAATTAAAGTTGCTGATTGACTGTAGTTTCTTGAAAAAGTCCAGGTTGAAGCAGAATCATATTTGTAATATCTTTCAATTCTAAAAGTTGTAGTTCCTTCATTGTCAATAAATTGATCGGTAATTACATCTTGAATTTGATATTTAAATGTATCTGGAGTTGGCCGTAAACTAGAGAATGTAATACTATCCATTTGATAGGTGTATTTACTACCTAATTCCATTGCAAAATATTTAGAACTATTATTAACTTGAGGTTCTACGACATTCTTTTTGCAAGCTAAAATACCTGTTACTGAAAGTGTTATAAGTACAAAGAGCAGTTTCTTCATAGACGTATTTGGCAAAAATAAACTTTACACCCTCCTTTAAGTTCAAATTAGTGATATTATTATATAAATTTGACCGCAAATGACAATGATATTGGACGGTAAGGGATTAGCCCAGAAGCTAAGAGTAAAGGTTAAAGCAGAAGTAGAAGGGTTAACATCTGGAGGGCGTAGAGCTCCTCATTTGGCTGCTATTTTAGTAGGTGAAGATGGTGCTAGCAAAACATATGTAAGAAGTAAGGAGAGAGATTGTGAATTTGTTGGTTTTGAAAGTTCAGTGCACAGATTACCAGAGACTACTTCAGAACAAGATTTATTGGATTTAATAAACTCAATAAATAATAATGACGATATAGACGGTTTAATAGTGCAGCTGCCGTTGCCAAAGCATATTAATTCTGAGAAAGTTACGGAAGCCATTAGTCCTTTTATTGACGTGGATGGTTTTCATACAAATAGTGTAGGCAGATTAACCAAGGGAGAAGACACTTTTATAAGTGCTACACCATTTGGTATAATAATGATGCTTGAAAACTATGGTATTGAAACAAGTGGTAAACATTGTGTAGTAATTGGTAGAAGTAACATTGTGGGCAGGCCAATGAGTATTTTAATGAGTAGAAATGATTATCCTGGAAATTGCACTGTTACATTATGCCACAGTAGAACTAAAAACTTAAAAGATTTTACGTTGCAAGCAGATATTGTTATAGCAGCTCTTGGATGGCCAGATTTTCTTAAAGAAGATATGGTTAAAAAAGGTGCAGTTGTAATTGATGTTGGAATTACCAGAGTAGATGCAGACAATGAAAGAGGGTATGTTTTAAAAGGTGATGTAGACTTTGAGGCCTTGAAAGATAAAACCTCAGCAATAACACCTGTGCCAGGGGGAGTTGGGCCAATGACAAGATATGGCCTGCTTTTTAATACGCTAAAAAGCTATAAGCAAAAAATGCAATTATGATAGAGTTTCCAGTTATGGAATATTTCTACTCTGTTCAGGGTGAAGGTTTTTACAATGGAAATGCGGCCTTTTTTATAAGGCTTGGAGGTTGTGATGTAGGTTGCGTTTGGTGCGATGTAAAAGAAAGTTGGGATGCAGATAACCATCCAAAAATGAGCATCAATCAATTACTGGATGAGGCACAAAAACATCCGGCAAAAATCTTAATAATTACGGGGGGAGAACCTGCAATGTATGATTTAAGTGTTTTGTGCAGTACTTTTAAAAATGCTGGTTATAAGATACATATAGAAACTAGTGGTGCGTATACGCTACAAGGTAGTTTTGATTGGGTAACGTTTTCTCCTAAAAAATTTAAAGCCCCTTTACCAGAAGTTGCCGCAATTGCTGATGAATTAAAAGTGGTTGTTTTTAATAAAAGCGATTTTGAGTGGGGAGAGCTGCACGCTAAACTAGTGCCACAAGACTGTAAGTTATATTTACAACCAGAGTGGGATAAAAGAGATCTATCTCAACAGTTGATTTTCAACTATGTACTTAAAAATCCAGATTGGAAAGTCTGTTTACAAACGCATAAATATCTAGGCGTAGATTAGCTTAATCGCTGATTTTTTCGATTACACTATTTACGCTATCCGTAAATGAGTGTAAAAATTTAGGTATTTGATTTTTATTTTGGTCAATAATCCAAAAATTATGTAAATCACCTTTTTTGTATTCTATGTACAACCCACCGCCATCAGCACAGTCTGCACAACCAAACTCTTGATTTGGTTTTAGTAAAAGACTATCCGGTAATAGAGTGACTAGATCCTTTGCTTTTTGATATTTTAACGTGCTTAAATCTTTATATTCACCAATATAAAAATCAGTTCTGTTTGGATAATGATCTTTTGAATCTTCTTGTAATTTATCCGGTGTAACTTTAAATATTTCTATGCATTGTTCTCCTTGGCACTCCCCATAGAAATGGCCAAAAACAAAGTAATCGCTGCCATCTAAACCGGGTAACGGATCTTTTTTACAACCAACAAGGCTTATGGAGTAAATTAAAGTTAGTAAAGTTACAACCGTCTTCATACGCACGAATGTATTGGTATAAAATGGCTTTTAAGTTTGAGAAACGTAATTAAAGGAGTTAAACTAAATAACTTTCATTCTTACTTTCTTCTTTTTTAGTCTCGAATTATTGAGACTATTTGCAATTTTATTGGCCTTAGGTGCTTTTATTGCTACATACGAGCAATTTGTTTTTAATTCGATTCTGCCTAAGTCTTCTTTTGCTAAGTTTCCTTGCTTTATAAACAAGCCCATAATATCACCTTTTGATATTTTTTCTTTTCTACCACCATTTATAAAAAGGGTTTTCCAAGCAGGTTTATCTATTGGTTTATTGCTAGAATGATTTTCAATTCCTTGTAATTCAACAAAATCTGGTAATTCTTCTTGGTTCCAATGCAGCACATAGGCTGTGCCCGTGTTGTGCATTCTTGCAGTTCTTCCATTTCTATGAATGTATTCCTCTCTTCTTGGTGGTAACTGAAAATGTAGGATGTTTTTAATTTCAGGAACATCAATACCTCTTGCTGCTAAATCTGTTGCAATTAGCAGCTGACAAGAACCATTTCTAAATTTAATTAAAACTTCTTCTCTGTCTCTTTGCTCCATTCCTCCGTAGAAACATTCGTGCTCAATTGCTTCTTTTTGTAATTCGGAACTTAGCCAACCAATCGTTTCTTTAAAATTACAAAAGATTATAGTGGGTTGATTGCCAAGATGTTTAAGCGTGGATGTTAGTGTTTTTAGTTTGTCTTTTTCTGGCGATGGTAGAGCGACTACCCTCAGACTTTGTTTGCTGTGCTGTTGTATGTTGTTTATCTCAAAACTGTTTGTAAACCCAACATAAGGTGGTATTGTTAATCCATTAGTTGCCGAAGTAAGAATTCTTTTCTTTAAAAATGGTAGGCCATCCATAATTTCGATCATTTCATTTTCGAAACCAATTTCTAACGTTTTGTCAAACTCATCCAAAACTAAGGTGTGTGTGCTGGATATGTCTATATTCTCCCTGTAAATATGATCTGCTAATCTGCCAGGAGTTCCAACAAGTATGGCAGGGTTATGTTTAAGCTCTATTTTGTCTTTTGACCCAGATCTACCGCCATAAACAACATTGGTTTTAAATCCTGACCCCATATTTCTTGCCACATTTTCAATTTGTATTGCAAGTTCTCGAGTAGGTGCCACAATTACAGCTTGAACACCAGTAGTTTCTGCATTTAGTTGTTTTATAATTGGTAGTAAAAATGCTAGCGTTTTGCCAGATCCTGTAGGCGAAGTAATTAAAAGATTGTTATTTACATCAAATGCGTTGATAGCATCTTTTTGCATTTTATTAAGCTCTTTTATATTTAGCTTTTTTAGTATTTCAGATTGAGTTTTCAATACTTTGGTCTTTAAGGAAAGTGCAATATTAGATGTAAATTAAACAATGCTATTGCATCCATCTAAACGTTGTAATTAGAGAGTGCTTTTTGTGCTGCTAGCCTGCCAATTTCAACCAACTCCTCAGCCTTGTAGAAGTCATAAGTACTGCTAGCTTCTCTTGATACTTTAATCACTATTTCAGGGTTATGTTCCTTTAGGGCGTTAGCAGTAATTTTATAAATCATTAGATTTATAGTTTTATCCAACAGGTTAAAATAACTCAATACATTTTTTTCTGGTTTCACTTCACCTTCACTTGAGTCAACCTTTCTTAATTGCTGATAAAAATATTTTAGCTTCTTAAGATAAACGTTCTTCTGCTCTTGAGTTTGTTTTTTAGATTGTTTTGGCTTTAGAACAGGTATATCCGCATTTACATCCACAACCACCAATATGTCGTTTTTTTGCCGTTGAACATTTGCAATGGGTATGTTGTTTAAAACACCACCATCCACTAATAAAGTATCTTTGTACTTAGCTGGAGTAATAACATTTGGTATGGCTACAGAAGCTCTTAAGGCAGTATAAATACTTCCCTCTTTAAATTCAACTTCTTTGTTGTTAAAAATATCAGTTGCAATGGCAGTAAATGGAATCTCTAAGTCTTCAATGTTTTTGTCTGGAATAAACTCCATCATTTTACTAAAAACACGATCCCCCTTAATTAAGCCTACGTTGTTCCAAGTAAAATCTACAAGACTAAATACTTTTCTTCTATCCAAACTGTACATCCACTTTTTGTATTCCTGCATTTTATCAAGGGCATAAACACCGCCAATAACAGCACCCATGGATGTGCCGCTAATAGCTCCAATTTTAAAACCTTGCTTGTTTAGTTCTTCTATTACACCAATGTGGGCAAGGCCTCTAGCTCCTCCTCCTGAAAGAACAAGTGATACTATTTGTTTTTGCACTTGTCTTTAATGATTATCCGAAAAGGTCCTTGATTAAATCGTCAATGCTTCCATCTCTAAACTTGGCTTCTAAATCGTACTTTTCCATAAGCTTTTTAATGGTTTTGCTTTGCTCTTTTCCGCTTTTTAAAGCTTCAGAATACGGAATATTACTAAACGAAACCTGTGAATAGAGAGGCTTGTATTTATCTGGGAATAGCTGTTCTATTCTTCTTTCAAATTTCTTTTGAAGAAGGAATTGTGGGTCTGCAACATAATCACGCATTACGTGATAGTTGTAAAGCGATAAATCTTGAACTGCATCACCTTCAGGTTTTCTTTCAATTTCGTAATCTTTAAAAATGGTTGGCCAATCTTCGTTATGCTTTTTCATTAACCTCCAGAGTGCAGTGCAATCCTCAAATCCTGCATTCATACCTTGTCCATAAAAAGGAACCGTTGCGTGGGCAGCATCTCCCATTAAAGCAACTTTTCCGCTGGTCCAAGGGAAACATCTAATAATTGCTAAGCTTGATAAAGGGTGGTCTTCCCAGACATCAGCAACGTTTGGCATTAATTCATAAAAATCAGGAAATACAGTTTTAAAGAAATTGTCTACTTCTTCATCCGTATTTATTTTGTCAAATGAGTATTCGTGGTTTTCATGCGGCATAAATAAGGTACAAGTAAAAGACCCATCTTCATTTGGCAAAGCCATCAGCATAAATCTACCTCTTGGCCAAATGTGTAACCTGTTTTTCTCAAGTTTATAAGAGCCATCCTCGTTTGCTGGTAAAAGTAATTCTCTGTACCCGTCTTCAATATAGTTTTGACTGTATTGAAAACGATCAATTTTTTGCATAGCCTTATACCTTAATGCAGAAAATGCACCATCTGCAGCAAAAACAACATCTGCTTTTAAATCAGATCGTTCACCTGTTTTAGTGTCTTTTAAATAAACAATACCGTTTTCTAAGTCAGCTCCAACACATTTCTTGTTGTAGATAATTGTCGCCTTTCCATAATTTTCTGCTATGTCCATCATCTTGCAGTTAATTCCTGCTCGTGATACAGAGTATATAAACTGTCCTTCTTGGCCATAGGGTTGATAGGTTAAATTACCTTTTTCATCGTGCATTTCTCTGCCCGGGATAGGTATGGCAATTTCTTCAATCTCTTTTTCTACACCAACAGCCTTAAACGCAGTCCAACCTCTGTGAGACAATGCTAGGTTTATTGATTTTCCTGCTGAAATATCGGTTTTGCGAAGATCTCCTCGCATTTCAACTATTGTAACTTTATATCCCGCTTTGGAAAGGTATACGGCCCATAAAGAACCTACTAATCCTGCTCCAACTATGGTTGCTGTTTTCATTATAATTTAATTTAGTACGAATCTAATAAATCTGTGTTATTGGTATGTATTTACTAACATTAGAAACGATTTATATAATAACATAAACGTAGTCACAATGTTCAGGTAAAATGCAATGCGGCTTAATCTGTTAAACCTTCCAACCAATGAAGGTGGTAGTCCTTAATTTCGTGTTTTAATGCTGCCTTAGTTACACGCAAAGGTTTAAAAGTGTCAATCATTACAGCAAGTTCTTCTGTGCCTTTTTTCCCAATACTCTTTTCTGCAGCACCAGGTGTAGGTCCGTGAGGTATTCCTCCTGGGTGTAAGCTCATCTGCCCTTTATCTACGTGTGTTTTACTCATAAATTGACCATCAACATAATACATTACTTCATCACTATCTATGTTAGAATGAAAATAGGGGGCAGGAACACTCAATGGGTGATAATCGTACAATCTTGGAACAAAACTGCAAATCACAAAATTATGGGCTTCAAAGGTTTGATGTATAGGAGGGGGCATATGTATACGCCCGGTTATGGGCTCATAATCGTGTATGCTAAAAGCAAATGGATAATGACAGCCGTCCCAACCAATTAAGCAAAATGGATGAAACTTATAAGTGTATGGATATATTTTGTCTTCTTTTTTAATTTGAATTAAAAATTCCCCTTCTTCAATAATAGTTTCAAGATTTTTTGGTTGTTTTATATCTCTTTCACAAAAGGGAGAATGTTCTAACAGTTGGTCAAAACCGCCGGTATATCGTTTTGGGTAACGCACCGGGCTGTGGCTTTCAATTATTAATATTTTATTGTCAGATGTGTCAAACTCAAGTTGAAAAACAGTGCCTCTGGGAATTACAAGATAATCTCCGTATTCAAATCTTATTTGACCATACATACTTCTAAAATTTCCGCTGCCTTTGTGTATAAACAAAACTTCATCGCTATCCCCATTTTTGTAAAAGTAGTTTGTCATACTATTTTTTGGGCAAGACATGGCAATTTGCAAATCACTATTGGTTAAAAGTACCTCTCTACTTTCTAAAAAATCGTCTTTTGGCTCTACTTCAAAGTTTTGAAAACTTCTATGCAGCATTTCTATATCATCTACAATTTGCGGCTTAACATTTTTAGGTTTACCTACTCTAAGTATGGCTGTTGGTGGGTAGTGGTGATATAATAACGAATAGATGTTAGAAAAACCTTCGGTAGAAAATAGCTCTTCCTTATATAGCTCTCCATCGGGTCGTCTAAACTGCGTGTGTCTTTTGGCGGGTATTTGTCCTAGCTTATGATAGTGTGGCATTGGAATATTAGTTCAACAAAGCAACAAATATTTTTTTTATTTCCCAATAAGGTCAAGATTCAAATAATGTTAGATATTAACGATTGGTTTTAAAGTTGCCTGAGCTGTTTGTGCCGTTTTAAGCAAAGAAATATGTAAAAAGCATTCAATAATTGATTTTAGGATTAGAATAAGTGTAAGAAAGTTAGAAATTTGCCGAGTTTGAAAAATCTAGTTTTCATATTAACGCTATGCAGTGGTTTGCTGTCTATAACCTTAGGGAGTTGTGGTACTGGAGCATCTAAAGTTAATAGCCTAGCACAAGATACAACCATTAGCCTTGAAGCAAGAGAGTGGAGTAAGAAGATTGATGAATATCCCAACAACCTAGAATATTATGTGTTTAGAGCGGAGGTACTCTCTAAAGAAGATAGATATGATTTGGCTATTAAAGATTACCTAAAAATATTGTCAATAGATTCAAGCAAGGCTGAATATTGTTACAATTTGGGCGATGCATATTTTGCGAACGATGAAACTACAAAGGCTCTGGAGTTTTATGAGCGAGCAACTAAAGTTAGTCCCAATGATGAAGAAGCAAACTTTAAACTTGGTCAGTTTTTATATTTTGTAAGGCAGTTTGAGCGAAGCGGAAGAATATTTGGAAAACTGCTTCAAATTAACCCATCCAATGCAGAGGCTCATTTTATTATGGCAATGCTTTCTAAAGAAAACAAAGATACAAGCCAAGCTATTCAATATTTCGAAAAAACCATTAACCTTTTGGGGAGCGATTATAACAGCACCATGCAGTTGGCTGAAATTTACCAGGCATTAAATAACGCAAAAGAGGCGACTAAGTATTATACTATGGCTACTAATATAGATGCCAAAAGCGACGAGGCTTTTTATGCTAGAGGCTTATTTTACCACCAACAAAATAAGTTTGAAAAAGCGTTAAACGATTATCAAACAACCATTGATCTTAATGCAAAGCATTACTATGCATATTATAATGCAGGCAATATTTTAGGAGCGTTAGGCAAATATCAAAGGGCCATAGATCATTTTGAAATATGCCTTAGATTAGAGCCTGATTTTGCTAAAGGATACAATAGAATAGCACAATGTTTAGAGCTTAAAGGTGATATTGAATTGGCTAAGAGAAATTATGAAAGATGTTTGCAAATAGACCCTAACTTTGCACTCGCCAAAGAAGGTCTAAGCAGACTTGGAATATAAAATACATACAAATTGAATATTAAAATTACATTACCAGATGGTTCCATTCGTGAGGTACCACAGGGAAGTTCGGCTTTAGATGTTGCAAAAAGCATATCTGAAGGTTTAGCAAGAGTTATTGTAAGTGCAAGTGTTAATGGAGAAATTTGGGATTTAACCAGACCCATACAACAAGATTCAACCTTAAGCCTACTTAAGTTTGAAGATATTGATGGTAAAAAAACATTTTGGCACAGTAGTGCTCACCTTTTAGCGGAGGCGTTAGAAGCACTTTATCCTGGAATAAAACTAGGTATAGGGCCTCCAATAGATACTGGGTTCTATTACGATATTGATTTTGGAGATCACAGTTTTTCTTCGGATGAGTTTGGTAAGGTAGAAAAGAAAATGTTAGAGCTTGCCAGACAAGCCAATGTTTATGAAAGATCTGAAGTAAGTAAGGCGGATGCCATTGCATATTTTACAGAAAAAGAAGATCCTTACAAACTAGAACTAATAGATGGTTTAGCAGATGGTGAAATTACCTTTTACAAGCAGGGCAATTTTACAGATTTATGCCGTGGTCCGCATATTCCAGACACCTCTAAAATTAAAGCTGTAAAACTTTTAAATGTTGCAGCTGCTTATTGGCGAGGCGATGAAAAGAATAAATCACTAACCCGTATATATGGAGTTTCTTTCCCTAAGGCAAAACTATTAACAGAGCATTTGCATCTGTTAGAAGAAGCAAAGAAAAGAGATCACAGAAAACTGGGGAAAGAATTAGAACTTTTTATGTTTAGTGATAAAGTAGGAGCAGGTTTACCTCTATGGCTTCCAAAAGGCACGGCAATTCGCGAGCGGTTAGAAACCTTTATGCGTAAAGCTCAAGTAGAAAGGGGATACCAGCAAGTAGTTACTCCGCACATAGGTAAAAAAGAGTTGTATGTAACATCTGGCCATTACGATAAATATGGAGAAGATAGTTTTCAGCCCATAAAAACACCCAATGAAGATGAGGAGTTTTTGCTTAAACCAATGAATTGCCCGCACCATTGCGAGGTATTTAAGTTTAAACCAAAATCTTATAAAGAGCTGCCTTTACGTATTGCAGAATTTGGCACAGTATATAGGTATGAGCAAAGTGGTGAGTTAAACGGCCTAACACGGGTAAGAGGATTTACACAAGACGATGCCCATATTTTTTGTACTCCGGATCAACTAAAAACAGAGTTTGTAGATGTAATTGATTTGGTAATGCACGTATTTGGTAAACTTGGATTTGAAAAGTTTACAGCTCAAATATCGCTTAGAGATCCTGAAAATAAACAGAAGTACATTGGTTCTGATGAAAATTGGGACAAAGCAGAGCGTGCTATTATTGAAGCAACATCTGAAAGAGACTTAGAAACAGTTACAGAATATGGTGAGGCTGCCTTTTACGGACCTAAGTTGGATTTTATGGTTAAAGATGCTTTAGGAAGATCTTGGCAATTGGGTACAATACAAGTAGATTATAACTTGCCAGAACGTTTCGATCTAGACTATATAGGGTCTGACAATCAGAAACATAGACCCGTTATGATACACAGAGCTCCATTTGGAAGTATGGAGCGATTTATTGGTATTCTTATTGAACATACTGGAGGTAATTTTCCCTTATGGTTAAGTCCAGAGCAAGTTTCTGTTTTACCAATAAGTGAAAAGTACCACGATTACTCAGATAAAGTTTTAAAATTTCTTAATAATTCCGATATTCGCGGCCTTGTAGACGAAAGAGCTGAGAAAATTGGCCGAAAAATTCGTGATGCAGAGGTTTCTAAAATACCAGTAATGTTAATTGTTGGTGAGCAAGAGACTGAAAATCAAGAGGTTTCGGTTCGTATTCACGGCAAGGGAGATGTAGGTAAGTTTAAATTAGAAGACTTTGTTGCATTTTTTAATTCGCTACTAAACGAAGAATAAAATTTGAAAAGAAAAAGGAGACCGTATAGGGGTAGGGTAAAAGATCCTCACAAAATTAATCAATACATTGTTGCTGATCCAATTAGATTGGTAGGTGAAAATGTAGAGCAAGGTATTACAGATCTTGAAAGTGCAATTAAGATTTCGAAAGAATTGGAGTTAGACTTGGTAGAAGTATCACCAAATGCTAAACCTCCAGTTTGTAAAGTTTTAGATTACAGAAAATTTCTGTACGAGCAAAAAAAGAAAGCGAAAGAACTTAAGGCAACCCAAAGTAAAACGGATATAAAAGAAATAAGATTCGGACCTAATACGGATGAGCATGATGTTAATTTTAAATTAAAGCATGCTACCAAGTTTTTAGAAGAAGGCCATAAGGTAAGAGCTTATGTATTCTTTAGGGGTAGAACCATCGTATTTAAGGAAAGAGGAGAGTTGCTTCTTCTTCAATTTGCAGAAAAACTTGGTGAAGTAGCCAAGTTGGAGCAAATGCCTAAGATGGAAGGCAAAAAAATGATAATAGTTTTAGCACCAAAATAAATTTAAAAGAAAAGAGATGCCAAAGATGAAAACCAATTCCAGTGCAAAGAAGAGATTCAGAGTTACTGGTTCAGGAAAAATTAAAAGAAAACACGCTTACAAGCGTCACATCTTAACAAAAAAATCGAAGAAACGTAAGCTAGCTTTAACTCACGATGGTTTGGTTCACAAATCAGACGAGAGTAACGTTAAATTTATGTTAAGAATCGGAAAGTAATTCGCCACAGCGAAAAGTACCATTATTCGGGCCAATACAAAGATTCTGAAATTATCAGAACGCCTAGTTTAAAAAAAAGAAAAAATGCCAAGATCAGTAAATGCAGTAGCCTCAAGAAGGCGAAGAAAAAAAATGATGAAACATGCCAAAGGTTACTTTGGTAGAAGAAAAAATGTATGGACAGTTGCTAAAAACGCCGTTGAAAAAGGGTGGCAATATGCATACAGAGATAGAAAAAATAAGAAAAGAAACTTCCGGAGGTTATGGATTACTAGAATAAATGCTGGTGCCAGAATTAACGGGTTGAGTTACTCTCAATTTATGGGTGGCGTTCACGCTAAAGGTATCGAGCTAAACAGAAAAGTATTGGCGGATTTAGCAATGAACCATCCAGAAGCCTTTGCAGCAATTGTAAAGAAAGTAAAATAAAAATTTAACAGAGCTAAAACTATAAAGTCTCGCCTAACGGCGGGACTTTTTTGTGGTCTATACTTTCCAATGCCCAGTTCTTAATTCTTAAAGGTCTAATCCTACACCTGTTTTTTTTACCATAATAAATCTAAGCATTTCAGTCAGCAGAAACAATCCAGCTCAATGTTTCAATGGTTAAAAATAAATCTCAAATCAAAGCGGATTACTTTCAATTCATAATTCAGCATTTATAATTTCTGATTATTTCTACTCTGTACTCAATAAGCTAAACTAAATCCTAAATCTTATTTCCAATCGTAATTCTGAGCAAGTCTGCTGCAGGCGGACGACTGAAGAATCGACTTTGATAGCTTTTCAGTTCAACACATCCTTCATTCTGTATTCCTTCATTTAGGATGACTGTATCAATTTTTGTTAGTAAGGTATCCCAAGAATGGTAAATGAAGCCCATACCGATGGATTGTCTTTTACTTCTATTCTGTACGATAGTATTGCTTGTCGCAAGGCTTCGTGCGGTGAAAGTCTATGATTTTGTAAAAGGTTTTTGAAGAAATACCCCATAAACTGAGCGGTTTCCTCATCTTTAATATTCCATCAACTCATCACAACATGGTTTGCATCTGAAATTTGGAATGATCTAGCTAAACCAACCATTCCTCCCTTGTGTCCGTAACCTAAACCTGTTTGGCAGGCACTCATTACAACCAAATCAACATCTAGTGCTTGGACCTTTCTTAAATTCATAATCTGTCTTGCAGATAATAAGTAGTTACCTTGCTCATCTGTTGCAAAAACTAAAAAGCTGCTATCCATGGCATCGGTTGTACTTGAAACTCCATGTGTAGCAAAGTACAATAAATCTCTATGCTCTATTTGGTTGAGAACATTAAAAGGATTGGCCCTTTTTTGTGTAAGTAGCGTATTACTATTCTCTTTTAGTAATCCAGTTATAGTGTCTATTTCTTTTTGTGTACCAGGAAGCGGAGGAAGATTCCATTTTTTATCTTTTTTGTAAGATGGGTTTGCTACTAAAAGCGAATTATTAAAGGCATACTTTTTTGTACGTCCCTTAATTAAGTTTTGAGCATGTCTTCCTTTTGGGTGTTTTTTTTTGTTAGAAACAAATATTTCAAAAAGACCGGGTGAGTAGATACACTCATTAAATCTATAATTTTTGTTTCTCTTTTAATGTTAAATGCAGCAAAAGGTAAGCTGGATATATTTAGCGTAGGTACAATAATTAGGTGGTTAAATTTTGAAATACTGTATTTAAAAGGGATTAAGAGCTTATTTGCTTTTTTAAAATCTAACCCCAAAGCAGATCTATCCTGGTACTCTATACTAGCTCCTCTAGGCAATATGGCATTTTCTGCAGTGTTTTGCGATATATATAGATTACAGTTTTGCATTAAAGACTCTAAGTTTTGTTTGGAGATGCCAACTTTTGCTTCCATTGTTGGCATATCTCTTGATGTATTTTGAAACAACACAATGGACAATGAGTCGCCAACATAAGTGTACATTAAAATCCCTACATCTAAGCCATTGTGTTTAAATTGATTTAAAAAATCAACTACGTCTCTTCTTTTTACCTTTCCAGTAGCCATCCAAGAATGTGCAGCTCATCTATACGAGCTCATTTCTTTTAAGTTTGGCTATGGAGCTCAAAAAGGCTATCTGCACTTTGACCATATGAACTTAGAATAAGAAATAAAGAATCAAAAAACGTGAAACATCTCATATTTACAAAAACTAATGAATAAAGGTAGCTTTTAAAAATTAGAATCTAATTTAGTAGCTTACTGCAATTTTCCTTTTAGGGCATCCACTGCATTCATTTTTGTGATTTTACGAGCAGGCAAATAACTTACTATAGTTGCCGAAATAACTACGGCTATTACTGTTCCCAAAATCAATTTTAAACTATAAATTGGATACATAATGGAAGAAATTGAAATACCAAAATCATCCATGTTGTCTATCGGATATGGTATTCCGTTGTTTGCAAAATAGTTAAGAATAGGAATGCCCCATGTGCAACCCACTATCATTGCAAGTATGCTATACATTAAACCTTCAATGGTAAAAAGTTTAACCACTTGACTCTTTGTCATACCTAAAGCCATGTAAGTTCCAATTTCTTTTTGTCTGCGAAAGATGGAAAGCACCTGTGTATCAAAAATGGCCAAAAGGGCAATTAGCATTAGTAAAATGTAAAAAATGGATCCACTTGCCTTTTCTGTAGCAATTACTTTATCTAAAGTAGCCAATAGCTCATCCTGCGTTTTAAACACCCAATTTTCTATGTTACCAGAGCCATTATAATCTTTGTTTGCAATTAAAAAGGTTGCTTCATTTTTAAGATTTGTAATTTCCCAAAGTCGGTTAATTGAGGTGTAAAGCTGTCCACCATCTATTGTAGGTACAGTGGTTTTAAAAACATCTACAATAATGGCGTCTGCTGCATCAAGGGTTCCGTTTTTATCTTTCCACTGCAGCAATGCAATATCCCCTTTTCTTAATCCGGATGATCTGGCCATATTTTGCCCTATTAGTAGTGGAATTTCAGTGCAATTAGTATCCAACATTTGTGTGGGTAGTTTAAGAGCACTTTGGTTAGGTTTTATTCCTTTTAAGGCAACCGTTAACATTCTACCTTCTGGGTAAATGGAAGCTTGCCTTACTAATACTGGATTTAGGTCACTAACATCCAAATCATTAATACTAGCGTGTCCATCTAATATGGTATAGGGATCAAAAGGGTCAAAAAGATGATGCGTTAAATGCCCATTGCCTGTTTCCCACTCAATGGTATCTCTTCTGGCTTGTTTGTTCCACCCATCAATTAAACCATTGTAAAATAGAATTACTACAAAAGAAAAGGACAATACTGAAACATTGAGCCAAGTTCTTAATCCGGCTCCTATTAGATTTCTGTAGGCTAATTTAATGGCCTGTTTCATGGGTAGTGAGTTTAAAGTATATTCTTATTTTTTTAAAGAAGCTTTGCTAAATATGTGGACAGGTATTTTAGGGTTAAACTGTATGGAAACAAATTCAAAATCTGTTCCTTTACCTTGTTTCAACATATCCTTATAGTTCATTTTTTTAGGAAACCATCTTCCGCTAATTTTTTGGACATTGCTAAGCGTTACCCTTTTTAGCAGTTTGCCGCTTTTAGCTATCATGTCTTGACGTAAAGGAACATATCTTTCTTGATCTACCCATACTTTCTGTTTGGCATAAGTTGCATCTGTAACTTTTGCTGTTAGGGCAATAACCCACGCCTTTCTTCCATCAATAACCTCACTGCCTGTAACCTTTGCGTTGTAGATGTCGGTTAACTCGCGTTCATCCATCATATCCTCATAAGATAGGTCAGAACCCATTAGCGATTGTTTAAGCATATGCCCGGATATTTGTATGGTTCTATCAGAACTTGGAGAATAAATCCATAGTTTATCTTCTAGTTTTAACATTTTGGTGCCTTTTTCTCTTGCAGGAGCTAAATACTCTGTAAAAGATTTAGTGCTGCCTTGCGTATAACTTTTAGATGTAATGGTTCTGTTGTTTCTTTTTCCATAAATCGTCATCTTAGATGTACTTATTAAGGAATTGGAGTACATGTTATCATCAATATTTTTGATGATTGTATCTGCATTTGGATATTGCTGTGGCGCAAAACTAAACCCCAATATTGCCAATAATATTATTGCGTATTTCATATTCTTATCTTTATACTTCTAATTCTTTAAATAAAGTTGCTGTTTCTCTTTTGTAGATACCTATGCCCGATAAAGCAGTTCCCAACACCATTGCAAATACACCCGGTATAAACCCAATATAGAATAAGTCTGGAGTTACCTTAGCTCTTATAATGTTGGGCATTAACATGTTGTTTTGTGGTGCAAATTGACTAATATCTATTCCGTAAACTTGCAACGCATAAACTCCTGCAAGACCAATAATAGAACCCAAAATAGAACCTAAAATACCAATTAATACAGCTTCGGATATCATCATTTTATAGATGTGGCCTTTAGCTTCTCCCAATGCAAGCCGTATACCGTATTCTTGATATCTTCTTAGACCTCCCAAAAGTCCTGTATTCCAAAGTACAATGCTCATTGCAAATACAAAAATTGCAACAAACATACCAGACATTACATCTGCATAATCCAGTAAAGATGCTAAACCATTTTGTTGCTTTAGTGATTGCATGATGGGAGCAAACTCGTCTTCAGAATCCTTATAATCAGCATTAAAGCTGGCGGCAATGGCTTCAGCTTCGTCATTATCATATACATCATTTGGGAAATAACCCAACACCTCTCCAGCTCCATCTTCCATATCCAGAATATTTTGAGCATCGGTAATGTCTATAATAATAGCACCTTTGTCCATTGCGGCAGAACCAAACCTAACAGTACCAACAATGTTAAAGTTTTGAAAAGCCATACTGCCATTCATTGTTGAACCCACAAAGGTTACATCATCTCCCAAGCCTGCTTTTATCTTTTGGGAAAAATCTTCACTTATCAGTGCTTCACCTGCTTTTTGGGGAATTCTTCCTTGCACAATAGCCGGAGCAAGGTTCATTCTGTCAACTTCTTTGCTATTCTCAGAAAATAGATCGATGGCCAAACCAGCTGCTGGTCCTTGTGATTTTGTAAGTCCAGTGCTATCAGGCGAATCAACCAATCCTCCAAATCGTACTCTTTTTTCCCAACTAATTTCTGGAAAATCTAAGTTTAGCTTATCCATTAAATCGGATACTTCTAGTAATGCTAAATCGTTTGGCATTTGGTCCTTATTTTTTAAGTAAGGTTGGGTCATCACTTTCATATGCCCAGTTTCAAACCTAGCATTTAAGTCAATCATATCCCCCATTGCACCTCTAATGTAACCGCTTAAAAAAACGGTTAAAGAAACGCCAATTGCTGTTATTATTATAGGTAAAAGGCTTCTGCTTTTATCTCTTAATATTCCTTTAAATAAAAATTTGATCATTGTAGTTTTCCTTTTATAGCGTCTACTGGGTTCATTTTTGCAATTTTTCTAGCGGGTAAATAACTCACTATAGTTGCAGATAGAATTACCAGCAACAAAGTCCCAATTATCAGCCCTAAACCAAACACTGGGTACATCGTGTTTGCAATTGGTACTCCAAAGTCTTGTACTTCTTCAACAGGGTAGGGGATGCCATTTTTAGCTAAAAACCACAAGAGCGGAATTCCGTATATGGAACCTAGAATTACAGCTAAGAAGCTGTACATAAATCCTTCAACCGTAAATAACCTAACAACTTCTCTTCTTGTCATACCTAGAGCGATATATGTTCCAATTTCTTTTTGTCTTCTAAATATGGAAAGTACTTGTGTGTCAAAAATTGCTAATAAAGCAATGGCTAATAGCAAAACATACATAATAGAACCACTTGCTTTTTTAGTTTCTATCATGGCATTTAGTGTTTCCAATAAGTCATTCTGGCTTTTAAATTTCCATTTGCTGCTCTTGTTGTGCTTATAACCTTCTCCAGCAATAAAAAAAGTAGCTTCGTTGTTTAAGCCTGTTAATTCCCACAGCTTTTCTATGGGCATATAAAGTTGGCCAGCATCAATAGTTGGCACCGTTGATTCAAATATTCCAATTATTGTGACATTGGTTGCATCAAATGTTCCTTCTTTGTCTCGCCATCTTATCAGCACCTCATCGCCAATGCTAAGTCCTGATTTTACTGACATGTTTTTACCAATAAGAACAGGTAACTCTGTATCTGATTCTTTAAACTTAGATGTAGGTAATTCTATTATGTTTTGTTCTGTCTCTACACCTTTAATTATGCAGGTAATGGATCTACCTTCTGGATATATGGTAGCTTGTTGTACTAAAACTGGGGTTACATTTCCTTTTATGGATGATATTGGCCCGTGTCCATCCAATATGGTGAATGGATCTAGTGCATCATAATCGTGATGCAAAACTTGACCTTGCCCGTATTCCCAAGCAATAATATCTCTTTTTGCTTGTTTGTTCCAGCCATCAATTAAACCATTGTAAAACAGGATTAGAACAAACGTAAAAGAAAGCACACCCACATTTAGCCAAGTACGTAATCCTGCACCAATTAAGTTGCGATATGCTAAACGTAATGCTTGTTTCATTTTACTTTATCTATGAATTGAATTATTTCATCTTCTTCTACTTTACCATCTCTTAAATGTACAATTCTATCGAGGTATTTCATTACCTTCTCGTCGTGTGTAGAAAAGAGAAACGTCGTGTTAAGTTCCTTATTTAATGTTTTCATGGTATCTAAAATGGCATGTGCATTTTCGGCATCTAAATTAGCTGTAGGTTCGTCTGCCAATAGTATTTCTGGCCTTTTTACCATTGCTCTTGCTATGGCTACTCTTTGTCCTTCACCACCTGAAAGTTTAGATGGTTTTTTATTGGCCATATCTGCTAATCCTACCCATTCTAATGAATCCATCACCGCTTTTTTACGTTTTGCGGCAGTATGATTTTGAAGGAGCAGGGAGAATTCTATGTTTTCGAATACAGTGTAAACAGGCAATAGATTGTAAACTTGAAATATAAACCCTATGTGATGGTTTCTTAGCAAAGCAGAATCTTTATGAGAAAGATTTGCAATGGATTTGCCCATAACCGTTGCCGAACCTTCTGTTGGGCTATCTAAAGAGCCAATTATATTTAATAATGTGGTTTTGCCTGAGCCACTTGGTCCTACAAGACCGGCAAATTCTCCTTTGCTAAACGCTAGATCTATGCCTTTTAAAGCAGTAAAATATCCATCTCCAACTTTAAATCGTTTAACTACATTTTCTAACTGAATTATTTTTTCTGTACTCATATTTTAATGGTTATAGACACACATAAGCCTTATCCCTGGTCCGCTAAATGAATTGGTGAAATCGTTTTCTCTAATTCCTTGTTGCGTTGCAGGATTATAAAATGCCATTACGTATCCGGTTATTTTATTAAATGAATGTTGATAGTTTATAAAAAAAGCAAGGTCTTCGGTTTGCCAATTATAATAAGCTATTGTCATTAAATTATCGAACATACCTAGCGGGTAAGACAAGGTGGTTGCTGTAATATTAGCAATGTTATCTAAATTAAAATCGGTTGAATTGTATGCAAGAACCAGATGCTCGCCCATTGCATTTAATCCGTTGCCGATACCAAATGTGTAGTCCATACCTACATTTAGCATACTTTGATTGGTTAAGAATCCAATATCTTGGTTTTTGATGCTTTGAGAAGCCTCGAACCAAAGTCCAATGGTTTTATCCCATTTACCGTCAATGGCAATACGATCTTCTGATATATTGGTGAATAAATCACTCATTAAAATTTTAGAAGCATCTGCAATTCTATGATGGTAAGATAATGCTATTTCGCCATCTTTAGTTGGCAATTGTATTCTACCTCCTATTTCTGGTTTTGTTTTGTTTGTTTCAATAGCATCAAAGCCCCTGGTTTTTAAATTGCCATACAATCCCCAAACCCAAATATTAGCATTGTTTAAAAAGGAGTATTTAGTTAATACGCCGTACACGCCATTTGTTAGTTGCAATGGATCTCTAGGGTCAATCTCATTAAACCATTGTAATGGTCTTAACAACGTTGCAGATCCAAAATCAATTTTCTGTAATCCTGCTCGCACTTCCAAGTGTTTGCTATAGTATCTTGCCCAAGCCCTATAAGGAGAAACTGTGGTTTGGGTGGAGCTTGTATCTAAAGGAATGGTAGAAAAATTGCCCGATAGGTTGTATGAAAGTTCAATATCAAACAGGTTATTTGAATCTAATTGATAAAGGTAGTTTATCTGTGGGATATACCTGGCTCCTGCAAGTAAGTCTAGCTCAGCATCCGGACTATAGCCTGCAATTGCAGATGCTTGACCTTGAAAAGTAACCTTGTGCTGAGCTAATACAGTAGTAAAGGACACCAATAGAGCTATGTGAAATAAGATTCTCATTTCTTCTCTAAAATTCCGTAAAAAAACATATTAGTTAGAGCCAAGGTAAGATCTTTAACAGTATCAAACATATCTATTAAGTTTTGATCGATTAGTTTTTGCTGTATTTGTTCCAAGTAATACATAAAAAATTCAACCTTTAAGTCTTTTTTTAGATATCCATCCTGTTGTGCTTTCATAAGGAATTGTTTAAAGTAGGTTCTTCCTTTGTCGCCAAATTGATGTATAATCTTAACAAGTTCTGTATCTTTAGAAGAGTATAAATCTGAAATAAACTCCTTGCTATACTGCCTACTAATGTCTCTTTTTAGAAGAATAGAAGCATTTATCTTTTCTGGGAAAGTTATATCGCTTTCAAATATTTCAGTTTGCTTTTTGAAGTTTTCGTTAAAGTCCTCCTGAATAATATGCCTAACCAGTTCAGCTTTATTTTTAAACAAGCGATAAAAGGTCATTTTGCTTACGCCTGCTTTATCGCATAACTCTTCTACGTTAACTTTACGTATACCGTGTATATGAAAAAGATCAGTAGCTGTTTTACATACAATGTAATAACTCTTCATTTTGTTTACAACTTGAACCATTTGTTACTAAAATTGAAATAAAGTTACGTTTAGTGTAATTAATTAAAAAATATGTAACACTTAAATTTTCGCTCTAAGTCTTGTGTTCTTATGGAAGAGTGCGGAGGTATTACAGAAAAGGTGGGGAAAAACTAATGGCTCTTGTGTTTCTTTTTATGCTTTTTGGCTTTTTTAATTTTTAAAATGTTGTTTTCCTCTGTTTTATTTTTAGAGTAATGATCATACACAGCATTTATAAAACTAAGGATTATACCGATACCTATTACAATATAAAAAATGGTGAAAAGTTTACCTTCCTTAGTTTGAGGACTGAAATCCCCATATCCAATGGTAGTTAAAGTGATAACTGAAAAATACACAGCATCTATCCAATCCCAACCTTCTAAATAGTGATACACAACAGTACCTAAACCTAAAACTATGGCAGTAGTTAACAACAAATCACGGTATTCTTTATCTTTAAAAAACGATATTATTGTTCTTATATAAAACATAGTTAGTGCATTCTATCTCCTCTTACCTCTAAAGTTTTAACCATTTCAGCTTCATATGCAACAAATTCATTCCACCGTTGCATAACGTGTTCTTCGCTTGCATATTTTTTAGCAAGTTTAATAAAGGTTTTATAATGGCCAGCTTCGCTAACCATAAAATCGTGGTAAAAGCTTTTAAGTGTATCATCTGTAATGTGTAGACTTAATAATCTAAATCTTTCGCAACTTCGGGCTTCTATCATTGCAAAAACCAACAAGTATTCTACCAATTGCGTGTTTATATGTCCGCCTTTTTTAACAAAGCTATTGAGTTTATTTACATATAAGTCTTTGCGTTGAAAGCCAAGTTCATAACCTCTTTTATTAAGTTCTTTTAATACTTTTCTGAAATGCCCCCATTCTTCGGCTACCAATGGAGTTACTGCTGCAACAACGTCTGGGAAATGACTAAATTTACAAATCATACTAATTCCGGTAGAAGCAGCTTTTTGCTCGCACCAAGCGTGATCTGTAAGAATGTATTCTATACTTTTTTCAGCAATATTTACCCATCTAGGGTCTGTAGCCATTACTAAACCAAGGGTTGTTTTGCTAGCAGATGATACATCCATTTCCTACAAATTTATCTATATTTTTTTGGTTAGAATATTAACAAACAACTTAAAAATATAAGAGCTCCAAGAATTAGTAAAACCAATGTATAAGGTAGAATGTCTTTTGCCTTTAAGCCTGTAATGCTTAAAAGTGGCAAAGCCCAAAATGGTTGTAACATATTTGTGAGTTGGTCTCCATAAGCAAGGGCCATTATAATTTTATTTAATGGCACATTTAGTTTGGTTGCAGCATCTAATATAATGGGTCCTTGAATTGCCCATTGTCCACCACCGCTTGGAACGAATATGTTGACCAATCCTGCACTAAAAAAAGTAAAGATAGGCATAGTTGTTGGCGTTGAAATTTGAATAAACCAATTGGATATTAGTTCTATAAGACCGCTACTCTGCATTAATGCCAGTATCCCAAAATACAGAGGAAACTGTATTAGAATGCCTGAAGAGCCTTTTATTGCTAAATCAATAGCGTTTAAAAACTCATTAAAGTTTTTGTGCAGTAATATACCTAAACCCAGTAAGGTAAAATTAATATAGTTTGGCGTCATAAAAGATAAAGATGGGCCAGTATCCGTTACTCCTAAATATAGAGCAAATAATACTAAGCCTAATCCTACAAACTTGCTTAAAATTTTAAGCTGATCAATGTGTTCTGCACCTATTAAATCTTGCTTATTTTGATTAACTATTGGCTTAGAAATTACATTTGGTATGGATGCATTAAGATAATACCCCAGCTTGTAAAAGATAAAAGGAATAACCAGTAATAGCAGACCAAATGCTACTAGATTCATTGTACTAAATACAGTGTCTGTGTAATAAATTGCTTCTGGCAAATTAGGATTGGAAGCAATATCTTGTAAGTGCCCTTTTTCTGCAACTTTAGTAAGAGCAGATCCAGATAATCCTCCGTGCCATACCATTAAACCTACATAACCGGCTGCACCAATTAATGGATAGTTTAATGGAATTCTTTTTTGGGTGAAATCTTCACCAATTTTTCGTGCTAGAATAGCCCCAAAAATCAAACCCAAACCCCAATTAATAAAAGCTACTAAAATTGTTGTAATTATTACTATAGCTGCTGCTTGTGCAGTATTTTTAACAGGTTTTGTTATTAGCTTAACAACGCTATTAAAAAAATCTGATAGAGCAAGGGCGTGACCTAATACAAGCATCAACATCATTTGAAAAGCAAATGCAAGCAAATTGGTATTCCATAGCCCATTTTGCCAGTCTGAAAGCAACTGCACAGCAGGTTTATTAGAAGTTATTAGTGCTATAACAAATACAAAAAGAGTTAGAATAATTGCAATGCTAAAAGGGGAGGGGAGTAACCTTCTAAACCACAGAGAATATCTTTCGGTAAATTTCATAGCAGTCTAACTAGCTTTTCCAAGTATGTTTTATCTATTTCTTCAAACTCATTAAAGTTGATGCTATCAATATCTAAAACCGCATAAACCTCATTGTTTTTTAAACACGGTACCACGATTTCAGAATTTGATTTTGCACTGCACTCAATATGTCCCGGGAATTTGTGAACATCATCAACCATTTGAGTTTTGCCAGTTTCCCAAGCAGTGCCGCACACTCCCTTTCCAAAACCTATGGTGGTGCAAGCTATTGGTCCAATAAAAGGTCCAAGTATTAAATTATTGTTTTGGACTCTGTAAAAACCAATCCAGTGGTGCGGAAAGAAATCGTAAACCAAACGTGTAATGTTAGCCATATTTGCAATAAGATCAACACTAGAATCTATTAGAGATTCAGCTTGTATTAGCATTTGTTGGTATTTGAATTCTCGTTTCAAGATTACAATATTATTACCTGTGGATTATAATTCCTTATTTAAATCTGCGTTAACTTTGCCATATGACTGAAAATCTTATGAAAACTTCTCACCTAAAAGTGTTAATTATCGTGCTAATTGTAAATGCCCTATTTTTAATGGGCTTGATATTATTTATGCTATAAGCTATTATTCTACTTCTTTTTTCTTAAGAATAATATAACCCCATTCACTAAGGGTGCCATCTTCAGACAAGTTATATTGGTCTGCTACTTCGTAACCTGTTGTAATATCAATTTCGTGCCCAATGGCTTGCCATTTATTCGTAGATAGGTTCAGTATTACTCTATAATCATTGTTAGAGCCTCTGTTAATAATTAAAAAGTCTTTGTTTTCATATTCGTTATCAAAACTTATAGGACTATTGGTAGCGAAAGCTTTTTCAGATTTAATACTGTTTAGATTTTTATAGAATTTAAAGTATTCGTTAGCACCTTCTTTATTCCAATTAACGCTATCTTTTTCAAAAAACTTGAGCCTATGCCTTAAGCCAACTTCTTGTCCGGTATATATTAGAGGTAAGCCTCTTACCGTATAACTTAATACAGCCATCGCCTTCCAAGAATTTTCCAATCTTTCGTTTATTGTGCCATTCCAACTGTTTTCATCGTGGTTGGTTAAAAAATTCATTGGAAAAACGTGGGTTCCAATAATGCTATCTTTATTGTTCATAACACGTTCTACTTCACTTGTGTTTACCTCACCAGAAAACAGCTTATTAAATACGTGGTGCATTTCCCATCCATAATACGCATCAAATGCAGAATTAAATTGAGCAGGTTTATGTGCTTCACTTTCAGCCAACATAAACATAGGTTTAATTTCTTCTAATGCAATTCTTGCTTGTTCCCAGAAATCTACGGGTACTTCCATTGCCACATCGCATCTAAAACCATCAATGTCGCATTCTTTAACCCAAAACTGCATACTCTTAATCATCTCTGTACGCATATCCATGTTATCATAATTAAGGTCTGCAACATCTGTCCAACCCCAAGATTTTCCATCTTCACCTATTGGGTCTGTTATTTTACCCGTGCTGTCGTGGGTATACCAATCTTCATTATTTTTTAGCCAAGCATTGTCCCACGCAGTATGGTTTGCAACCCAATCCAAAACAACTTTTATGTCCATTTTGTGGCATTTTTTCACTAATCTTTTAAAACCGGCAACATCTCCATATCTAGGATTAACTGCAGTATAGTTGCTAATGGAATAAGGGCTACCCCAATACTTGTCGTAATCTGGACTAGCCATGTCAGCGACAAAAGTATCTCCAACAGCTTTTCTATTTAGCTTTCCAATAGGTTGTATTGGCATAAACCATAAAACATCAACTCCCAAGTCCTTTAACCTAGGTAAATCTTTCTCAAAAGCTTCTAAATTCCCTTCAATGCTATGCTGTCTTAAGTTTACTTCATAAATGGTGGCATTTTTAATCCATTCAGAGGGTAAAGTTTGGTTCGTTTTTTCTGAGGTAATGTCTTCTTTAGATGCAGAGTTGCAAGCTGCAAGGATTAAGGTTAAATATAAAAGTTTTTTCATTTTAGTTTTTAATATCGATGGTGTAAGAATATCCAGGTGCGGTAAGGTTAAATAATACTTTATCTTGTTTCTTTTGTCCAATGCTTGATTCTGTAGCTCCTTTATTTATTAAGATGATAACTTCATTGTTAAAGTACTTTCTTTTTATTACCAATAAATCATCGGCAGTATGCATTATTTCTGTTGAACCATAAAGCAAAGCCATATTTTCTTGACGAATTTTAAGAAGGCTGCTTAATTCTTCTCTTAACGTCTTTTCTTGAGGGTTTACATCGTTAAATCTCATCATTCTTCGATTATCTGGGTCTCCGGCACCAGGCATTCCAATTTCATCTCCATAATACATAATGGGGATACCAGGAATAGAAATGTTATAAGCATTGAACAGAGCCATTTTTCTATAAGCTAATGTATCAGTTACCATTATATTGTTTTTCCATCCAAAGCGTTTGTATTCATCCATTGGAATATCAAACTCTATGCTTCCATCCGCATAGCTAATAAATCTTGGTTTATCTTGATTACCAGTGATATTACCCATTAAATGATGATGCCCGTAGGTACTGAGGCTTGCTTGCAAAGATTCACTTAACCTCTTAAAAGATTCTTTAGGCTTTGCAAATACGGGAAGAGCATTGTCGTACATGTTAAAGTCAAACTGAGCATCAAGCAGCCCAGAACTGACGTAACTATTTATTAAACCATGTCCGCCATATGTTTCTCCAATTTGGTATATGTATTTACCTTTCTCCTTGCCAATATTTTTAACCTTTTGGGTGAGTGCTCTCCAATAGTTTTCAGGAATGTGCTTTGTAGCATCGTGTCTAATGCCGTCAAAGTCATATTCTTTAATCCAAAAAACTGCAGAGTCAACCATAAAGTCTGTTACTTTTTGGTCCATTAGGTTTAGTGTAGGTAAAAATGTATCAAACCAAGTTGTAAGTCTTTGTTCGTCCCAAAGTTCTGTATTCATTCTTCCGTCTGGTAAGTACAAAGGAGTAACCCAATCTTTGTGTTGCTGATATACACTATGGTCTTGATGTACGTGGTTTGCAACATAATCTAATACCACACTTAGTCCGTTTTTATGTGCAAGGTTTAATAATCCTCTAATATCCGATGGGTCTCCAAGTCGATAATCTACAGTTGTGGAAGTAATGGGCCAATATCCGTGATAACCACTAAACTTAGTGCTTGGATCTTTAAATTGTCCCCAAGCGTCGGTTGGGTTTTGAGTAATTGGAGAGATCCAAATGGTATTTATACCTAGATTTTGAAAGTAACCATCCTTTATTTTTTGGATAATACCTTTTATATCGCCTCCCTGATATTGAGCTTGTGGTAATATTCTTTCGTCATTTACAATAATGTTATTTAGAGTATCACCATCTTTAAAACGGTCTACCATCATAAAATACATAATACTGCTGTGCCAATCATTATTATTTAGCTTTTTACAATCCATAAACACCTTACCCTTTTCTAAAGGAATAAGGATATCGTTACTTGTAGATTTTTGATTATAACCAACAATTCTTATGTGAGAACGCAACTCATATTTTGCAAAAGGCGGTATTTGTACTTTAAATGTGTTATTCTCTTTTTCACTTGAAATTCTATAATTATTCCAATAAGCATATATTTCATCCGTATTCTCGGATGAAATAAAAATTTTGGATGAAGTAAAACTATCTGTTGAAATTATACTTTTTTCTCTTTTACTAATTCCAGCAATGGTAATGATGTTGTTTGTGCCTCCCATTCCATTTGGCTCTTCAGCTACATTAGGGTGATTTATTTCTTTACCATCCGCAACTAATTTGTATTGATACTTTCTTGGTTTTAAGTCAAGAGTTATAAAATATTCTCCTTTGTTCTCTTTGCTTTCTTTTAAAGGTTCAGACAATATCCAATTACTAAATTGTCCCTTTATTCTTATTTCTTTAAAACGAGTTAAAGAGTTATCGAAACGTATAGTTGTTTTGATGGTTTTAGGTGCTTTTACCAAAATAGAATAAGGGATGCCTTCAGCAAATATGGTAAGATTGCTTAAGGGTTTAATTGCCTCAATTTTTGGTACTAAGAAAAGTAAATTTCCTATAAATGAAATCTGAATTGCATCATCAGATATTATAGAGTCAATTTTAACTTCTGTTGGAAAATAATCTGAAAGTATAACCTTGGTTGTATCTGGGGTTAGTTGGATAGGACTTGCCAATCCATACAACTTGGATGCTTGAGGTGATGTATTAACCTTGTTACAACCTATAAGTACCAAAGCGGTAATTAGTACAAGAGACGAAAAAAATTTGTTTTTATTAGACATAGTGTCAATTTTACACTATGGCAATATTAGGATATTTCTTTGAGAATGTGATATATAGCGGGCAAAAGCTTCCTTGCTTATTCCAGATTTAAACTTATAATAAACGTTCTTATTCTTCTTAATTTTTAATTAGGTTTGGACGGTACAATCATATGAGAATAAGTATACCGAGATATTTAGTTTATGCAGTAATTTTAATTGTTATTTGCTTGGTATTCTTTGTTCCTATATTTCCAAGTGTAGATGGAGCAGCACACCTTTATAACTCTTTAATTTTTAAAGACTTATTTATGGATTTACCAAGTGCCTATAATAAGGTTTTTACATATAATAAGATTATTGTTCCCAATTGGTTCGACCATATTTTTATAGCAGGATTGTCATTCTTGTTTAGTGCTCTATTGGCTCAAAAAATATTTGTGGTAATAACTATTGTGTCTTTTACACATGCCTATTTTAAGGTTGGTAGTGGCAATGATATTTTGACCTTGCTAATTCTTCCTTTTATTTTTTCCTTCTTTCTTATTACGGGGCTGTACAATCAAACTTGGTCGTTTATTGTTTTTCTTTATTTCTTAAGTTTTTTGGATAGAAATAATTTTAAGGTTAAGAGAGAGTTTAAGTTTTGGTTAATAATCTTTGTTTATGCAATGCTGTTTTGGATAACTAGTGTTTTAGGATATGGGTTGTTTTTGGTGCTTTTAGGTATAACATTATTTAATCAGAAAAAACTGTCTAAGGTTATAAGGGATGCTGTAATAACAGTCTTTTTAATCTCACCTTCTTTTATTTTAACAATATACTTTGTAGCTAATACATCTATGTCTAATGGGGAGCCAGTAATTGGTGTTTTTAGCAGAATTATTAATCTGCTTTTATTAGATAGTTTAAAGTTTTCTGGTATGGGAGGTGAGCCGATCTTCCTTGGTATAGTTAGTATATCAGTAATAATTCTTTTAGTGCTAGTTTTGAGAAATAATAAGAATGTAGGTTTATATGTTTTAATTGGCTGTGTTTTATTATTGTTTGCAATTGCGACTCCAAACCATGTTGGAGCTGGCATGTTAAGCAATAGGTTGGCATTTTATTTTTGGCTATTTGTATTATTTTTCATTAAGAAATTTAGCTCAAATGTTAAACTCAATTCTTGGTTTTCAGCTATAGTCTTAATCTGTTTTGTTTTAACAATGAATAAACGGTATAACACACATTTTGAAAAATATGGAGAGTTAAGTAAAGAAATTTATGACATTGGAATAGGAATAGAAACTGGAAAATCAGTTTGGTCGGTAAATTATTCTGATGAATGGTTTGTAGGTCATAGTTTAAATTATGCTTGCATTCCAAATAAAGCGATTGCAATTGATAATTATGAGGCTAACTATGCTTGGTTTCCAATACGTTGGCGAAATGAGTATAGATTTTTAGGCCAGCAATACAAAAACTTATGGGTTGCACATAGTTTAACTAACTTCACTAATGTGTCAACAGATTATATTCTTACTTATGGCACTATACCCAAGCCTGTTAAAGAAGAGTTATTGAAGAGTTATTATGTTATTGATAGAAATGAAAGGTTGATTTTACTTGCCAAAAAAGACTAGTTTACGCTTAGTCCATTCTTGTCAATTGTTACATCATGTACATTGCCATGAAATCTAACTTTAAAAGAAAAGCTCGTCCAATTTGCAGGCAAAAATGGTTTAAAAGTTAGCTCGTTATCAATTACACGCATACCTGCAAAACCTTTTACAATACTCATCCAAGTGCCAGCCATACTTGTAATATGTAAGCCATCTCTAGTATCGTTATTGTAATCGTCTAAATCCAGTCTTGCAGTTCTTAGATAAAACTCATAAGCCCTTTTTTCATCGCCAAGTTTAGCTGCTAAAATACTGTGCACACAGGGTGAAAGCGATGATTCGTGTACAGTTAGAGGCTCATAAAAGTCGTAGTGCTTTTTAAGTTCTTCGTTTGTGTATTCATCTTCAAAAAAGTATAACCCTTGCAAGGTATCTGCTTGTTTAATATAACAACTTCTTAGTATTCTATCCCAACTCCAGTGCTCCACTATAGGTCTCTCTGCATCGGGTAGTTTTGACACAGGTATTAGTTCTTTGTCTAAAAAACCATCTTGTTGTAAAAACACTCCATGTTTTTCAGAAAATGGGTAGTACATATTGTCAGAAATCTTTTTCCACTCTTCTGTTTCTGAAAGATTAAAGTCTGTAACTTTAACAATTCGTGCATAATCGATACTGAAATTAGCTCCCACATATTCTATGGCTTCTCTGCAATAATCCAAACACCAAGCTGCTATTTTGTTGGTGTACCAATTATTATTTACATTGTTTTCAAATTCGTTAGGACCGGTAACACCTAACATTACATAACGATTTTTGTCTTCACTCCAATTTACTCTTTGAGCCCAAAATCGAGCGATACCAATTAGAACCTCTAATCCATATTCAGCAAGATACTTTTTGTCAGAAGTGTATTTAATGTAATCGAAAATGGCATAAGCTATGGCTCCATTTCTATGAATTTCCTCGAATGTTATTTCCCATTCATTGTGGCACTCTTCACCATTCATAGTTACCATTGGGTATAAAGCTGCCCCATTCTTAAACCCTAATTTTTCAGCATTTTCTATCGCCTTTTGTAGATGTTTGTATCTGTAAATTAACAAGTTACGGGCAACATTGGTTGGTGCTGTAGCTTGGTAAAATGGCAAGCAATAGGCTTCTGTGTCCCAATAAGTACTTCCCCCATATTTTTCGCCCGTAAAGCCTTTTGGTCCTATGTTTAACCTTTCATCTTCTCCTGTATAGGTGCAGTTGAGTTGGAAAATATTAAATCGAATAGCTTGTTGGGCTGAAACATCACCTTCTATTACAATATCACTTTCTTCCCATTTTAATTTCCACGCATTTTGATGATTGCTCAGCAAAGTTAAGTAGGAAATGTCTTTGCTTTGTTTGCTTATTTCAATACAGCTTTCTTTAATTTTTTCTTTATCAAAATCCAAAGATGAAATTATGATTGCTCTTTTTTCTATGCTTATCTTATCTCCACCTTTTGCATCAAAAACGGTACTTATTTCCGTGTATTTTTTGGTAAGCTTTTTACTATTAAAAACTACATTTTTTTCATTTAAATTAATTTGAGTAGAAGTGTGTACCCCGACTATAAAATTAGTTTTTTTAGTTTCAGCAATTAGTAAGGTGTGATTTTCCTGAGCTGTTGTTTCAATTCCAGTCCAAAACTTTTCATCGTAATTAGAATCCTCATTTTCAATTTTACCATCTGTGTAAGACTCAATTTCTATTGTAGCATCTTTATCAACACTAAAATTATAATTTATTACTCCTAGGTTGCTTTGTGCTAGGCTGCAAAATCGAGTAATTTCAGCGGTAACGGTTATTCCATCTTTATTTGTAGCAATAAAACTTCTATGGAGTGTGCCGTGCCCCATATCTAAAACCCTTTTGAATTTAGAAACTTTACAGCTCGCTAAATCTATATTGATGTTGTTGATTTTAATGTTTAACCCCAGCCAATTGGGTGCATTTAAAACTTTGGCAAAATATTCTGGATATCCATTTTTCCACCAACCAACTCTTGTTTTATCAGGATAGTAAACTCCAGCCACATAATTTCCTTGCAACGAATCTCCACTGTAACGCTCTTCAAAATTGGCACGTTGGCCAAATTTACCATTACCAATGCTAAATAGACTTTCGCTAACTCTGTTTACATTTGGGTCAAAACCTTCCTCAATAATGTGCCAAGGATGGTGCTTGATGTAGTGCTTCATCTAAGGACTATGAAAATAATTTATATAATTTTTCTATGGATACCTCAGTCCAGCTAGATATGCTAATCTGTGCTCCCTTCAAACCTTTCTCTGTGCCGTAATAAACACTTTTAATGTTTGCTTTTTTTGCAGCTGTTAATCCAGCTTGTGAGTCTTCAAAAACGAGACATTCAGAAGGATCAATTTGTAATTTTTCTGCGGCAAGTAAAAAAATGTCAGGTTCTGGTTTTGAATGAGGTGTCATACCTCCATCTACAATAGCGTGAAACTCTAAAACTAAATCCAATTTATCAATAATTCTAATGGCATTTCTACTACTAGAACCAATTGCTACCTTTATGCCAAGTTCTTTAACTTTAGTGTTGAATTTAATAAAACCATCAAAAACTTCGTTTGGAGTCATTTCGTCGATGTATTCTAGATACATGTTGTTTTTGGATTGCAAAAGATTTTGCTTTTCAGCTTCTGAAATTCTACTGCCACTCCACTTTAAAATTCTATCGAGCGACTCCTTACGGCCTATTCCTTTTAGCTTTTGGTTTTGTTTTTCAGTAAGATTATAATCAAGTTGTTCCCCAACCCATTTCCAAGATTGATAATGATATTTTGCAGTATCTGTAATTACTCCATCTAAATCATAAATGCACGCTTTCAGACTCATTTGACTTAATAGTTTTGTTATAATGATAATTTGCTAAGGCCTCAACAGGTCTTTTTTCAATATTTCCGATGGTAAATCTATGGTTTCTAGCCACTTCTTCCAACTCTTTTCTGAAATAATATGCAATTGACCCAACAAAATGAACAGGTACGTCTCTAAAATTATCGAAACACCAAACATGAATGGATATAAATTTAGCCAATCCTTCATAAATCATTTTAGAAAAATATGGATGAGAAGCATTGCTACTTGCAAACCGCATAAAACTTGCTAAATATACATTTGGATTAGGCATGTTGTATGTTGCTTCAAAGATACCTTCCTTAAAAAGTCCGTATTCTTCACCAAACTTGGTTGCAAGTTCTTCTGGCATTCTCTTATAAATCCATTCTGATAACATTATTTTACCAAAATAAGAACCGCTTCCTTCATCTCCTAAAATATAGCCTAAAGCAGGCACTGCTTCAACAACATTTTCACCGTCAAAATAACAACTATTAGAACCAGTACCAATTATACAAGCTATGCCTGGTTTGTCTTCTACTGTAGCAACGGCAGCTCCAGTTAAGTCGTGATCAACAATAGTGTTTGTACTTTCGGTAAAAACATGTTCCAAACCTCTTTTAATAATAAGGTTTCGTTCATCACTAGAGCATCCTGCCCCGTAAAAATATATTTCTTTAATGTTTTTAACATTTGCACTTAAAACTTCATTTTCTTGAAGTTTTTGAATTACCAACTCTGTACTATGAAAAAAAGGATTAAAGCCCATTGTATTGGTTTGAATCCTTTTATTATCTTTATCTATAAGCAGCCAATCACACTTTGTCGAACCACTATCTGCAACTAAAATCATTTCCCTGATAACGCTATTTGCAAGCAAACTTAGTGTAAAAATTACACTTTGGAAAAAATAGCTAAATTTACCACGAAATAGAACGTCTAAATTCAATAAATGGTCTCTAAATTTGATAAACAAACTAACCCCAATGTATCCGTAGACTGCGTGATTTTTGGTTTTGATGGGGATAGCCTTAAAGTGCTATTGCTCAGAAGGTCTGGCAGAGATAATTTGGATATTGATGATGATACTATGGTGCTTCCGGGTGATTTAATTTTAGATAATGAAGATTTAGATGAAGCTGCAAGTAGAGTGTTACAACAGCTAACAGGGATTTCATATTCTTTTTTAGAACAAATTGGAGCATTTGGTGGTCCAGACAGGCTAACAAAAGAGTTAGATCAGCAATGGTTAAGGGCCATAAGATTAAATCCGGGTGCAAGGGTTATTACAGTTGGGTACTTTGCCCTTTTAAATATTAATAATTACAATTTAAAACCGAGTGGTTTTGCTAAGTATGCCGATTGGCAAGATATTGACAATATAGGTGAGCTTGGTTTTGATCATAATGATATTGTGAATAAAGCCATTGACGTTTTAAGAAATAAACTTTATAGGGAGCCGATTGGTTTTGAACTTTTACCTGAAGAGTTTTCGCTGCATCAGCTTTATAATCTATATAAGGTTATTTTAAATGCTGAATTGGATAGACGAAACTTTAGGAGAAAAATGTTAAAAACTGGCTTTATTCAAGAAACGGAAAATTATCAAAAAGGGGTACCGCATAAACCAGCTCGTCTTTACCGCTTTGTAAAAGAAGAGTTTAATAATTCAACAACTAAAAAATTTAAATTTTATTAATATGAGTAGCAAACCAAGGTTAAGTTTTTGGGAAATATGGAACATGAGTTTTGGATTTTTAGGAATCCAATTTGGCTTTGCTCTGCAAGGAGGGTTTATGTCTAGAATCTTTCAAACTTTGGGGGCTACAAAGGATGAAATTCCAGGTCTTTGGATTTTTGCACCTCTTGCAGGATTAATAGTGCAGCCTATAATTGGGTATTTAAGCGATAGAACTTGGAGTGACAGATATGGAAGAAGGAAACCTTACTTTTTAATAGGTGCAGTTTTGGCATCCATTGCTTTAATTTATATGCCGCATTCACCGGTGTTATGGATAGCTGTGGGTTGTTTACTAATATTAGATTCATCCATTAATATAAGTATGGAGCCATTTAGAGCTCTTGTTGCAGATAAGTTAACGGATGAGCAACGTTCTTATGGTTTTGTAGTGCAAACTTTAATAATTGGAATAGGCACTTGGATAGCAAGTCAGTTGCCTTGGTTATTAAATAAATTAGGAATAAGTAATGAGGCCGCAGCAGCTGTAGTTCCGGCTAATGTTAAACTTGCTTTTGCTATTGGTGGAGTTGTTTTTTTACTTTCAATATTGTACACAATTTTCACTACAAAAGAGTATCCTCCACAGGATATGGATGCTTTTGAAAAAGAAAAGGCAGAAACAGCAGGATTTATTAATGGCATAAAGGAAATATTTTCAAATATCTTTACTATGCCTAAAATTATGAGGAAGTTAGGAGTTGTTCAGTTTTTTAGCTGGTTTGCGTTTTTTACAATGTGGAGTATGGCCACACCTGCTCTTACAGAACATGTTTTTAATGCACCAAAGCCAGATTCAGAAATTGTTGATATGACAGATATTGTTGCTGTAGCTAATTACGAAACCGCAGATTTGTCTTTTAATAATGCAGCAGATTTAGTGGGGTCTGCAATGGGCACCTATGGATTAACCTCTATGTTATTTGCCCTAATTCTTACTGTTATTACAAGCAAAATGAGAATAAATAGAAAGTATACTCATATGTTTGGATTAATTAGTGGAGGTGTAGGTTTTTTCTTAATGTACTATACAAATACGGCTGCAATGCTTAATGTCTGTTTTGCTTTAATAGGTATCTCTTGGGGCAGTATACTTTCAATGCCATATGCAATGTTATCTAGTTCTATTAATCCTAAAAAGATGGGAATCTATATGGGTATATTTAATATGTTTATTGTTATTCCTCAAATTATTGCATCTGTAGGCGGCATTAACTTCTTGTACAAAAATATTTTTGGTCAAGCCACCATTAACACAATGTTATTGGCAGGTTCTTGCTTGGTATTAGCAGGACTAAGTAATTTCTTGATTACAGATAGAAATGCAATTGGTTTTGCAACAGATGAGTCCTGAAACATCTAATTTAAAATTCGAACGATTTCTTTTTAGAGTTTTAGTTTTTTTACTTTTGATTGGGAGCGTGGTAAGGGGTTATGCTCAAACGAACAAACCTTTAAACGGAGAGTTATACAAAGAAAACACAGTATCCTCCATTTTTATTTCTATACCTAAGGATAGCTTAGCTGCATTATTAGATTGGGACAATAGATTTAGCGACCATCACTATAAAGCAAACTTTGTTTTCAGAAATAACACAGTATCTGATACTGTTTATGATGTTGGGTTTAGATTAAGGGGCAATACAGCAAGAAGTGCAAGCAAAAAATCCTTTAAGATATCGTTTAATACATTTAATCAAGGTAGGGAATACAGAGGCGTTCAAAAGTTAAATCTTATTGGCCAGCATAATGATCCTTCCATAGCCAGAAGTAAACTAGCGTATAACTTTTTAGAGTATTTAGAAATTCCCGCATCTAGAGCCAATTATGCTAAACTCTATATCAATAATCAATATCTTGGTTTGTATCTCAACGTAGAAAATATTGATGAAAAGTTTACACAAAGTAGATTTGATGGAGAAGGAAATCTTTATAAATGTACGTACGGTGCAGATCTAAGTTATATAGGCAATAGTGCAGATGATTATAAAAAGGAATACTATGAACTTAAAAATCCAAATTCTGCTACTGCATATGAAGATCTTGCACATTTTATAGATGTGTTAAATAATTCTGATGATGCTGGTTTTGAGTGCGAAATTGAAAAGGTTTTTAATGTCAATACTTACTTAAAATCTATAGTGTTTGATTTGTTGGCAGGTCATTGGGATGGTCCAAATTATAACAAAAACAATTTCTACCTCTATTTTAACATTAAAACAAAACAGTTTGAGTTTATTTCATATGATTTAGACAATACGTATGGAATAGATTTTTTAAATCAAAATTGGGCAAGTCGCAATATATATAGCTGGAGTAAAAGCGGATCTAAAAGACCATTGTACCAAAAAATAATGGAGAATAGCACATTTAGAGGCAGATATAACAAGATATTAACTCAAGCGTTAATCGAGTATTTTAATGAGACTAATCTTGAGCCGCAAATAGATAACATCCGCAGTTTAATAAATACTGCAGCATTAGCAGATAGTTTTAGAACCTTGGATTATGGCTATACTGAAATGGATTTTAAAAATTCATTTAGTTATTACAGCAAAGACCATGTTGAGTATGGATTAAAGGATTATGTTGCTAAACGTGCAACCTCTGCAAATAACCAAATTAATGGATCTGTTAGTTCTAAGGTTATTCCATATTGGCACTCTTTAGATGTGGATTACCAAAACGATTCCTTAACCTTTTTTTTAAAAACAGATTCTATAGGCACATATATTGTACATTATAATTGGGATTTTCAATCTTCAGTTTGGCAGGATACTATGGTTTTACAGGATGCTGAAACAAAGATTTACAAAGCCGCTTTACCGTGGCGTATCGGAATGAACCAAGTAACATTTTGGTATTCGTATAATTCTAAAGTTATTTATCCAAGTTGTGATGCGTTTGTTTTTGAAAAGTCTATTTTGAATAATAATCTCCATATCAATGAATTTATGGCAAAGAATAACGCAACTATAGCCGATGAAAATGGAGATTTTGATGATTGGGTTGAGTTATACTATAGTGGAAATATACCAACTACATTAAGTGATTATTATTTAACGGATGATATTGATAATCCATTTAAATTTAAGCTCCCAAACACAACAATACTGCCAAAATCTTATCCGTTAATTTGGGCTGATAAAGAAATCGAACAAGGTAAGTGGCATTCAAATTTTAAGCTATCAGCAGCAGGAGAGGAGATTGCCTTGTTTAATAAGAATGGAGTGTTCTTAGATCATATTGTTTTTGGTGAACAAAAGGAAGATGTTTCATTGGGCAGAAAAATCGATGGAATCGGGGAGTGGGTAGATTTTGAAGCACCAACTCCAAGGTTAAGTAATAATGCAAATGCTTCAACTACCTTTGACCAGATTAAACAAGCTTCATTTTATCCTAATCCTGCTAATTCATTCCTTTATTGGGAACATATAGATGCCCTTTCAATAAACCTGTATAATACTTCGCTTAAGTTAGTGAAACAAGTGTTTAACACTAGGGTTGTTGAAGTAGGGGAATTGTCTAATGGAGTTTATTTTGCAGAAGTTTACTTGTTAAATGGTGAAGTAAGTCGGCAAAAAATAGTGATACTGCACTGATTAAGGCATTGGAGGTAGGCAAGGATTGCAACCTAAACGTATGGATTTTTCAATTTTCTGTGTTTCAGCTGCAACCTCAATATATCCATATACGAAATTGGCAAATTCATACTCACACATAGGGTCTACATCAGCACTACCAACTTTGCCAATTTTGCTTTCCATATATGTTTTCAGGTCTGATATTCTTGGATTTAGAAAAATAAGATAACTACCTTCTGATAAACTGGTAACTTTAGCTTTCCCAGTTTTATCAAATACAACTTTTATATCATCACTCTCCCTTTGATGACTCAAGTTTAAATATAGCGTATCTGTATATGGTCTAAGTTTATCGTACTCTTTTATGATTTCTTCTGATGGAGCTGCACCTCCGCAATAACTTGAGTTGTATTGCACTTCTAAGGTTACTATTCTTTTCATTTTTCTTGCAGCACAACTGCTTACCAAAATTGCTATTAAAGATATTATTAATACATTCTTCACTGAGCAAATATAAGTAATGCACTAAAGTAAAAGGTTAGTTAATTGATCAATTGTGTTTTACATAGAATGTATTGGTGTTACATCTAAAAAGAACCAATAAAAAAGGCGACCTTAAGGCCGCCTTTTAAATAAAATTTATCTAGTTAATAAATTACTTTTTTGTAGCTGTAAATGTGTAAACATCAGATTCAGCATCAATTTCAAAAGTAAAATTGTAAGTAGCATCGTTAGTTTTAGGAACGAAGTTACCGTCATTGTTAGTCTCAAAATCATCAGCACCGTCACCAGCCATAGTAACTTGAGGGTAACCAAAGCTTAAGTTGTCCCAGTTGTCACCTTCTCTAATTTTGAAAGATCCAGCAGTTGTAACCTTAGTATTGTTATAAGCCCAAGTGTACTTGTAACCATCTTTAGCAGGAGTACTAAGCATTAATCCAGAGTTCCAATCGTGTTGGTTAGCACCGTTGTAAATACCATTACCAATTAAACCTAACTCAGTGTTTGAGTAGTCAGTTAAAGGTAAGTCACCCGTTTTAGATAAAGTAGCTGCAAAGCCTTCACCAGCAGTCCAAACCATAGTTGCAGTATAAATACCACCAGTTGCATTGTTAATGTTAAGTCCTCCTGGCACTAAAGCATCAACAGCTCCACCAAAGTTAGAGTTAACTTTAATTCCTTTGTCACCACCACCTAAATCGTATGCAGTGTCAATTTCTACTTTCCATCCACTAGAGTATCTAAATTTAAAGTCACCTTTAACCATAGTTACTTCTTTAGCTTCAAAAGTAATAGTGCTCATGTCAAAACCAGTGCTTTCTAATTTAGTATCGTCAGACCATCCACCTGGAGTAGCAGCACCAATTAATCCCCAATGTTTTACAGGAATAATTGCAACAGTTCCAACTTCCGTATCTAAAACTACGTGGTAAAGACCATCAGCAGGTACAGTAAATTTACTGTCTGTCTTTTCAGCACCACCTCTTTGGAAAGTAACTTTAGGCTCATCGTTTGTTCCTGTGGCTACATCCGCAAAAGTTGAAGCAGGTCCCCAAGAGGTTTTCTCAGAACCAGCAACTTCCATAATGTTAAATCCTTCGCTTCCAGCTTTTAAAGCAACAAATGCTTCTAATAACTCAGCTCTTTCTTCTTGTTTAACTTCATTTCTAGTAGCTTTCATAGTTCCTTTAAGGTCGTAATCAGCAAACGAAGCTCCACCTAAGATGTAGAAACCATCTTCAACAATAGTTTCTCCCGGTTCAACAGTGTCATCATCTTTACAAGAATTTAAAGAGATAACTCCAAATAAAGCAGCAATGATTGCAACAGTTTTGGTAGATTTTAAAAGTAATTCTTTCATTTTTTTTTTGTTTTTATGTATTTAAATAAATTATTATTTAGCCAAATTTGGATTTGCATCTATTGCCCATTGTGGTATTGGGAATGTTTTTCTATCTGGGCTAGATGCTGATTTTTCCCACCACGCGGTATTAAATTTCCCAAACCGTATTAGGTCTTGTCTTCTATGCCCTTCACAGAACATTTCTCTTCCTCTTTCTGCTAAAAGCATATCTAAGGTAAAGCCGCTTTTACTGCTTGCTTTAGCTCTAGATCTAATTTCTTGGATATAACTGTCTCCATTTCCACCTTGTCTAATCATACATTCTGCTTTCATTAATAGAACATCTGCATATCTAAACAACGGGAAATCATTGTTTAAATTTTCACCAATACCATCTTCAATTTCGTATTTACCAACTCTTGCACCAGACATTCTAATTTCTTCTGGTGTATTGGAAGATGTTAATACTAAAGCAGGGATATATGGATCAATAACTAAATCAGCTCCAGCTGCACCTGCATCTGATAATTTAGCTCCAGAGCTTGAATACTGTTGCCCAACGATAAAACCTTCCTTACGTACATCATTATTTTCAAAGGTATTGTAGTGATCTTCAACTGCAGCAAAGCCATTCCAAGGTCCAACTGTCATATTGTATGTTTGATTCCCCAAATAATGCAATGTTCTCATATGCAGTCTAAATCCTTTTAAATCAAATTCATCAAACGGAATTGTAAAAATATTCTCAGAAGAATTTTCGTTGTCAGCTATAAACGGAGAAAGTGCGTGAGCTTCAAGATTATATACCCCTAAACTAATTACGCTATCACAATAGTCTTCTGCTTTTTTCCAATTCTCGGTTCCAGTATAAGTTTCAGCGTTTAAATATAGTTTGACCAATAAAGTAAAGGCCATACCTTTAGACACAGCGTATTTGTTTGTGTTAACGGGTAATAAAGGAGCTACTTCTTCTAAATCTTTTACAATACCAGCATAAATAACACTCCGTTCTTCTTTAAACGGTTCTTCTGGAGCATCAAAAAAGCTGGTTATATATGGCACATCACCATAATTATCTATTAACAAATAATAGTAAAATGCTCTTAATGATTTAAGCTTAGCCAATGTTGATTGAGCACTTGGTTCTGCAGCAAACGGCAATAGTTCGTCAATTGCTTTATTTGCTTCAAATACACCATCGTATAGTTGAGACCACATTGAATTTACAGCATCAGTATTGTTATCCCACTCGTGTTGGTGTAAAACTTTCCATTTTCCACCGTCATCCCAATCTGTTAATCTAACAGGAAATACAATTTCATCACTAGAAACTTCCTGAGCCCAAAACCACCACCCTGCATCATCAATTAAATCGGCAAGTTCTTGGTATGTGGGGATTACTCTTAACGCGGCTTGTCCTTCATTTTCAGGAAACTTAGTTTCTGGTACTCGATCATATATTTTGTCTTCATACTTTGTGCAAGAAACTGCAATTAAAACAAGTAATAAATATCCTAAATTTTTCATGTTCTTTTAGTTAAAATGTTGCATTTAAGCCAAATGTTATACTTCTCGTTCTTGGGTAAACATCATACTGATCTCTACCAAATTCAATTCCTGAATAGTTTAATTCTGGATCTAAACCACTGTATCCTGTAATCAGTAATAAGTTGTTTCCGTTTAGATAAACTCTCAGATTTTTTACTTTTTTGTTGTTAACTGGAATGTTATACCCAATAGAAGCATTGTCTAGTTTTATAAATGAAGCATCTTCTAAGTAGTATGAGCTAACAATAGGACTGCTTGTTAGTCCTCTAGCATCTTCGTCCAGAGCTTCTTCTAAAACATTTAGTGTAGGTAAGTTATTTGGATTACTAAATACCATTCGGGTAACATTAATTATCTGATGGCCAACTACTGATCTAAATGCAAAACTAATATCTAAGCCATTTCTAAACTCAAAGTAGTTAGACCAGCCTACAATAAAATCAGGTTGTGCACTTCCAACTGCTTGTCTTGAAGCTTTAGATACATCTCTTGTTACACCTCCTGCTTCTGTTTCGAATAAGAAACTTCCATCGCTTGATATGCCTTTGTAAACAGGTAAAAAGAACGTCCCAATTTCATATCCAGGAACCACTTTCTGTGTCCAGTTTTCACCTCCTACTAAACCTCTTCCAGAAACATAAAGCGTTCTAATTTCATCTACATTATATTGATCATTCCCTAACGATACTGTGTTTTGTTTATTGTGAGCAAAAGTTGCTACTGTTTTCCATTTTAGGTTATCATTATTAATAGCAAATGCCTGTATTGTTGCTTCAATACCATTGTTTTCAATTTCACCAGCATTTGCATATATGTACCTCGCTTTATTTGGTGGAACCGGCAGCTCATATCTATATATGAGGTCCTTGGTTTTTTTGCGATAGTACTCTAAAGAACCAGATATTTTGTTTTTAAAGAATCCGAAATCTAAACCAATGTTAAGCTCTCCGTTTTGTTCCCATTTTAGATTAGGATTAGCGTTTATATCTCCAGAATTTTCAAACGAAATAACCGTTTCGCCAGTTTCTGGGTTTATTGCAGTTCCTGCGGGACCGTAAGACACAACATCAACATTGCTAGGGATGTTTTGGTTTCCTGTAACTCCGTAACCTACTCTTAATTTTAAGTCTGAGACATCTCCGTATTGCTGTAATAATTTAGATTTCTTAACATTCCAAGCGGCAGATGCAGCAGGGAACCAACCCCATTCGTTATTAGCACCAAATTTTGAAGAATAATCTCTTCTTACAGATGCAGTAAAGAAATATGTTTTATCGTAATCATAAATGGCTCGTGAAAACAATGAAATAAATCCACTTTCATTTTTGTATGAAGAAATACTTCCAGGCTCAAGTTGTAATAGTGTACCTAGGTTGTTTGAAGTTACATAATCAGATTGAGCATCTTTACCTTGAGCACTAAAACCATCGTATGCATCTACTTGGTAGGAGTGGCCTGCCATTGCACTGATTGAATGTACTTTGTTAAATACATTGGTATAATTAATCTTCTCTTCTATTAATCTAGATTCTCTATTGTTATAAGATCTTCTACCAAGGCCTTGTGTATTGTTTGCTTGTGCAAAACTAGGTTCAAAATAAAAGGACTCATCGTCATCTCTAATGTAAGCCAAGTTGATACTTGCATTTAAACCCTTTAATATTTCATAATCAACCCCAAAGTTTCCAAGTAACCTTTTAGCGTCTCTTTCATTCTCAAATTGATCAATAATTGCCAGCGGATTATTGTAGTTAAACTCTCTATTCAATTCATACCATTCTCCATCGCCGTTTTTAATTGGATCTGTAGGGTTCCTTATCATGGCTTGATAAATAATATTGGAAGGGCTTATACCTCCGCCATAATTAACATATTCGTTTTTTTCTAAAGTTCCCGACATACGAGCGTTTAGCGTTAGTTTGTCGTCCCAAGCTTTTTGAGTAATGTTTAGTCTACCAATATATCGGTCTTTAGATGATCCTTTAAGAACACCGGTTATGTTGTTTGTAGATAAAGAAGCTCTATAACTCGTGTTGGCATCTGATCCTGAAAAGGCAACCGTATGTTGTTGTGATACTCCAGTTCTGTAAATCTCATCCATCCAATTAACGTTCGCTCCATTGTCAATAAAAGACACTCCTTTACTATCTGCATAATCCCTAATTTCATTTGCATCTAAGAAGTCTAATTTATTGGCAACTTGATCCAAAGAAACAAAGCTGCTGTATTCTACAGTTGTAATCTCTGTTGCGGTGCCACCGCCTTTAATTCCAGAGTTTTTAGTAGTGATAATAATTACACCATTTGCAGCTCTAGAACCATATATTGCTGCAGATGCAGCATCTTTAAGTACGTTAAAAGACTCTATATCGTCTGGATTTATTGTAGTTGGATCAACACCAACAACACCATCTATAACATATAATGGCCCAGTACCTGAAGTAAAGCCTGCAGCACCTCTAATGTTTACGGAGAAACCAGCATTGGGGTCGCCTCCTTGCTTAGAAACGTTTACACCTGCAGCCTTACCTTGTAAGCCTTGTATAGGGTCTGATAATCTACCTTTGTTAAGTTCCTCGGCAGTTACTTGGGCAACAGCTCCAGTTTTATCCGATTTTTTTTGTACGGTATAACCAATAACTAAAACCTCATCTAATTTATCTTCCGATACTAATTTAATAAGATAGTCTGTTTGATTAGTTAAGGTGAATTTTTGGCTTGTATAACCTATAAAGCTAACCTCAAATCCTGTTGCTCCACTTGCTACTTTCATTGAGAATTTTCCATTTGCATCGGTAATTGCACCACCTTTAGCACCTATCGTTTTAAGATAAGCACCAATTAGAGGTTCGTTTGATTCTGAATCTATAACTTTACCTGTAATTTGTGCACTTAATAAGTGGGTAACCATTAGTGCGATAAGGAGCATTCCAAATTTTGATAATCCCAATAAATGTCTTTTCATTATTAGCTTTTACTTGTTTGTTAAGTCTCATAGCGTTAAATGGACACTATGAGATTATTGCAAATATATAGTAATAACTATTATTACAATGATTTATAAGCAATATAGTGCCGCTTTTATTAAATTTAAAACGCTATTTAATTGACGCTAATAAGGAGTGTAAACTTCACGTAGTAAGGTGTTTATGGAAATTGTATTTAAAAAATATTTAGATAATTTTCAGCTAACTTAGTGTCATGTTTACACTATTAAATAAAATCAATCTATTTTTGACTGATTTTTGTTATCAATTAAGAATATGAAAAAGATTGTTTTTTTACTTTCATTAGCCCTTTTTTCAACAAGTATAGTTTTTGGACAGGTCGTTACAGTAAATCCAGTTTTTCCCAAAGAATCGGATATTGTAACGATAACTTTTGACGCAATGAAAGGAAATGAAGCTTTAGCAGGATATAGTGGGAAGGTTTATGCACATACTGGAGTTATTACTTCAAACAGTACTTCAGGAACAGATTGGAAGTATGTAAAAGGTATTTGGGGTACAAATAATGCTCCAGAAATGACTTCTTTGGGAAATGATAAATATTCCATTAGCATTAATAATGTGCGAAATTATTACGGTGTTCCTGGTGGGGAAACGATTGAGAAAATAGCAATACTTTTCAGAAATGAAGATGGAAGTAAAGTAGGAAGAATGACGGATGGTTCAGATATTCTTATCGATATTTTTACTTCAGGCTTGTTTGCTACATTCTCAATGCCTTTAGAAAATCAAATTTACTTGCTAAACGATGCTGTTGATCTAGAAGCGACATCTTCTACCTCAGCATCTTTAAAAATAACTTTGAACGGAAACGTTGTTGCTACAGCAACGGGCACTTCAATTGCTCACTCTTTTAAGGCAGTTACTCCCGGTAATTATACTGCTATTGTTGAAGCGAGTAATAGCGGAGACAGTGCAAAAGACACCGTTAAATTTGTGATAAATCCAAATGTAAAAACGGTTGCTTTACCAAAAAATTTAAAACATGGTATAAACTTTGGCATCCCAGGTTCTATTACTTTAGTGCTTTACGCACCTTTTAAAGAGTATGTTTACGTTCTAGGAGATTTTAATGACTGGTCTGCAAATACCAATTATTTTATGAATAGAGATGTTGATGGAAGCACATATTGGTTAGAAATAAATGACCTTATTCCGAATGAAAAATATGCGTTTCAATATTTTGTAGATGGGAAAATAAAGATTGCAGACCCTTACAGTGAGTTGGTTTTAGATCCTAATAATGATCCTTGGATACCCGCAGAAACCTACCCTAATCCTCACCTATACCCTGCAGGGAAAACCAGTGGAATTGCAACTTTAGTAGAATTGGATAGACCTTCTTTTAATTGGTCTACTTTTACTGCTCCTCAAGAAAATGAGTTGGTTGTTTATGAATTACTTATTCGAGATTTTGTTTCAAAACATAATTATCAAACTTTAGTAGATACTCTTGATTACCTTGAAAACCTTGGTATAAACGCAATTGAACTTATGCCTGTTAATGAGTTTGAAGGAAATGAAAGTTGGGGTTATAATCCAAGTTTCCATATGGCACTAGACAAGTATTATGGTATACCATTAGACTTTAAACGTTTTGTGAATGAATGCCATAAACGAGGAATAGCCATTATCCTTGATGTAGTGTATAATCACGCATTTAGCCAAAGTCCATTATGCCAGTTGTATTGGGATGCTGCAAACTTTAAGCCTTTAATAGCTAATCCTTTTGTAAATCCAGATGCTAAGCACGATTTTAATGTCGGCTATGATCTAAACCACGAAAGTCCAGCTTTAAGAAACTTTTTGAAGCAAGTAATGACCTATTGGTTAACAGAGTATAATGTTGATGGTTTTAGGTTTGACTTGTCAAAAGGTTTTACTCAAAACAATACGCTTGGGAATACTGGAGCTTGGGGACAATATGATGCAAGTAGGGTTGCCAATATAAAAAGAATATACGACGAAATAAAGGCTGTAAATTCTGATGCATATGTGATTTTAGAACATTTTTCTGACAATAGTGAAGAGCGTGATTTAGCTAATTATGGATGTATGTTTTGGGGTAATTTAAATAATGATGGTCTTGAAGCGAGTATGGGGTACAATTCCAATTTTGTAGGAGCAGATTATAAAAATAGAGGATGGAATAATCCCAAATTAATTGGCTTTATAGAAAGTCATGATGAAGAAAGATTAATGTACAAAAATCTTAAATTCGGTAATTCTGATAATGGCTATGACATTAAAGATATTAATACAGCACTTGATAGAATGGAATTGACTTATGTTCTGTTTAGCAGTATTCCTGGTCCAAAAATGATTTGGCAGTTTGGTGAGCTTGGTTATGACTATTCTATTGATTATAATGGAAGAGTGGGTAATAAACCAATTGAGTGGGATTACAATAAGGCAAGTAATAGGAGGGATGTTTACGAAGTGTTTAGTGAAATAAATGGGCTAAAAACAAAATATGATGCATTTACAACCAATGACTATTCTTTAGATATTGGAGGAAAAGGCAAGAGAATTCATCTAAACAATAATGATATGAATGTAGTTGTTTTAGGCAACTTTGATGTATCAGGTATTAATATGTCTGCTGGGTTTCAACATACAGGAATGTGGTATGAATACTTCAGCGGAGATAGCCTAAATGTAAGCGATGTAAACGTTTCATTAGATTTTGATGCAGGTGAATATCAATTGTGGACAGATAAGTTTCTAAATCCAAGTTTGAGTATTGGTGCGGTTTCGAAACCAAATTTAAAATTTGATGTTTATCCAAATCCAGTAAAATCTCAGCTGGTTGTTAATAATACTTCAATCAAGTTTACATCTTACCAAATTATGGATGTAACAGGTAAAGTTATTCGAGAAGTAAATTTAGATGAATTGGGTCAGGAATTTAACATTAACGTAAGTGATTTAGATAGCGGAACGTATTTGTTATCTCTTCAAAAAGGAGCAATTGCTTCTTGTCAAAAGTTTATTAAGTTATAAGTAATTTAAGTAAGTGATTGATAGATTTCATTCGCCACTCTTTGAGATGGTTTAACATCTCCTAACAAATTATTTAGCTGCAAGTAGTCGTTCTTAATTCTTGCTTGTTCTTCTTCATTATGAAGTATTAGATTAAGTTTAGTTCTTATTTTATTAATGTTAAATTCGTCTTGAATTAACTCTGTAACACTAGGTTTATCTAAAATAAGATTAACTAAAGAGATGTATTTGAGCTTAATAATTCGTTTCCCAATCTCATAGGATAAGCGATTCATTTTATAACAAACCACTTGAGGAATTCCCATTAACGCAGTTTCTAAAGTGGCGGTTCCTGAAGTAACTAAGGCAACCTTTGATTTGCTTAATAGGGAATACAAGTCTTCTTTAATAAGTGTTAGGTTTTCTCCAAATGCATGGTAATACTCGTCAGTAAAGCCAGGTGCCTGAGCAATAAGCACATTATATTCTTTATAATCTTTTATCGCCTCAAGCATTATGGGCAAAGCTGTTCTAATTTCTTGAGCTCTGCTTCCGGGCAATAATGCTATGTACTTGTTTTGTTGAGGAGCTGGTGACTTTAGTTTATAATCTTCAACCGCTTCTTTACTTGGATTGCCTACATAGGTAATTTCTATTCCTTTTTTAGAAAAATAGTCTTTTTCAAATGGAAGAATACAATACAGCTGGGTAACATATTTTCTTATGAGTTCGACTCTGTTTTCTTTCCAAGCCCATACCTTTGGTGAAATGTAATAATGCACTGGTATTTGGAGTCTATTAGCAAATTTTGCAATTTTAAAGTTGAAACCTGGATAGTCCACTAAAACAATAGCATCAGGTTTCCAGAACACAATGTCTTTTTTAATTTTAGTTAAATTCTTCGAAATCTTTCTAAGATTTACAATCACTTCCCAAATGCCCATTATGGCCATTTCTTTTTGGTGAAGTACTAGATGCTGACCAGCATTTTTGCTTTCATTCCCCCCCATTCCTCTAAACTCAGCTTTGGAGTCTAGTTTATTTAGGGTCTGTATTACTTTAGAAGCATGTTGGTCCCCAGATGTTTCGCCTGAAATAACATAATACTTCATAAGTTACATCAGCGTAAAATATACAATAATTACACCCAACAGTATTGTTGCAAATACAATTCCCTGGCCTGTTCTAAGTCTGTTTGAATTAACAAAAAGAAAGAATGGAGCTAGATTAAACAATGCCGCAATTTTAATCCATGGTGCTATTGTTCCAGTTGAAAATCCAGTTTTAAGAAATAACCAGAACGACAGGTTTGAAAATTCGTAAATATTAATACCAAAAAGGATAATTAATGGTCCTAGTAATCCTATAAGTAAACCTAATAATCGATTGTCAAATTTTCTTTTAATCATTTAAATTCCAAGTGTTTAGCTTGCCAATTGCGTGGTGGGCGGTCAAATCAAACTGAACAGGAACCACTGAAACATAATTGTTCGCAAGAGCCCACTCATCGGTATCTTCACCTTTATCCATATTGGTAAACTTTCCAGTAAGCCAAAAATAGTTTCTTCCATGTGGGTCTTCTCTTTGATCAAATTCTTCTACCCATTTAGCCCTAGCTTGCCGGCATATTTTAACCCCTTTTATATCAGATTTTGTACCTTTTGGTATGTTTACATTAAGTAAAGTATCAGATGGTAAGCCATTTTCTAATACGTTTCTCGTTACAAGCTCCAAATAGTGTTTAGATGCTTCAAAATCTGCGTTCCAACCAAAATCCAATAAAGAGCAACCAATGGCAGAAATTCCCTCAATTGCTCCTTCTACAGCAGCACTCATTGTACCGGAGTATATTACATTAATAGAGGAGTTAGAACCGTGGTTTATACCACTTACAAGTAAATCTGGTTTTCTATGTAACACCTTATCAACCGCAAGTTTTACGCAATCTGCAGGGGTACCACTGCATTGATAGCTATCCACCTCATGTCCAAACTGGTTATTTTTAAACATCCTTAAAGGTTTATTTATGGTAATTGCGTGCCCCATACCACTCTGTGGGCTATCAGGTGCTACAACGACAACTTTACCCAGTTTTTTCATAACCTCTACCGTTGCTTGTATGCCGGGTGCGGTTATTCCATCATCATTACTTACCAGAATTAATGGTTTTGTTTCACTCATTTTGTGGCGAAATTACAAATTAGGAGTTGATTCTTCTGTATTCATATAGTGAGTTTATGCTGATTGTTGAAATTAAATCTAATGTCGGTAAGAGTTATTATTTGAATGTACTTTTGCTCACATGCTTTTAAGCTTAAAGGTGAAAAACTATGCCCTCATTTCTGATGTTAATTTAGAATTTTACAAAGGACTAAACATCATTACGGGTGAAACTGGAGCTGGTAAATCAATCTTAATAGGAGCTTTAGGCCTAACGCTTGGGAAAAGAGCAGATACTACATCTTTAAGAAATAAGAAGAGCAAATGCATTGTTGAAGCAGAGTTTAATATAAAAGCATATAACCTAAAAACATATTTTGATGAGTACGATTTAGATTATGATGATATTACATACGTGCGTAGGGAAATATCACCTAGCGGAAAAAGTAGAGCATTTATAAACGATACTCCAGTTAAATTAAAAACACTGTCTGAATTGGGTGAAGGTTTGTTAGAAATCCATTCTCAACACGATAATCTTAGCATTTTTAAAAAACCTTTTCAAGTAGTAAGTTTAGATACATTAAGCAATGCCAAAACCCTGCAAGAGGATTATACAACAGAGTACAAGCAGTTAAAAAAACTTAAAAAGGAACTGGAAGTTTTAAAAGAACGAGAAGCAGAACTCAAAAAAGAGTCTGATTTCAACCAATTTCTATTTGATGAATTGGAAAAGGCCAATTTAGATCAAGTAGATGAAAATGGTTTGGAAAATGAACAAGAGTTGTTAGAAAATGCTGAAGATTTAATAAGAGCATTTAATGAGGCTGACCATATTTTTACAGGAACTGAGTTTTCTTTAATTGAGCAAATCCAAACCTTAAAGCGATTACTTTTAAACCAAAACACATCGTTTACTGAAAAATTGGTAGAACGCATCTCATCTTTGGATATAGAGTTACAAGATATTTCAAGTGAAATTTCTCAAGCAGCGGATAATGTTGAAGTTAACCCAGATAGATTGGAAGAGGTTAATGAAAGGTTAGGATTGCTTTTCAATTTAAAATCTAAACACAGAGCAGAAAGCTTAAAAGACTTACTTCAAATCCAAGAAGCATTGGAGCTTAAACTATCTGAAACTAATAATTTAGGAGTACAAATTGGTGCATTGGAAGAGCAATTACTTCAATTAAACAAACAGCTAACTATCCAGGCAAATAAACTGCACGTACAACGTACTAAGGGGGCAACTGGGGTTGAAAACGACTTAAATGAGATGCTAAGTAAGTTGGGAATGCAGCATTCAAGGTTAAAGTTTATAATTGACAAAGTTGATAGATTAACCGATTTTGGATTTACTAATTTAGAGCTGCATTTATCATCCGATAAAGGAGAAACCTTTAAAGACCTAAAAAAATCTGCTTCTGGTGGTGAGTTGGCAAGAATTAACCTTAGTTTAAAAAGTAAACTTGCAAACTTTGAGGATATGCCTACCTCTATTTTTGATGAGATAGATACAGGGGTTAGTGGTGAAATAGCAAGAAAAGTGGGCTCTGTAATGCACGGTATGAGCGGAAATCAACAGATAATTGTAATAACACATTTACCTCAAATTGCATCTTTAGGTGAAAACCATCTATTTGTTTACAAAACCGACGATAATGGTGTTGTTAACACAAAAGTAAAAATCTTAAAAGGTGATGATAGAATTAGCGAGATTGCTAAAATGATAAGTGGAGATAATTTAACAGAACATGCACTTGAACAAAGTAAGGCTTTGTTAACAGGTAAATAGTTACTGAAAGTGCTACAAGAAATTAAGTACCCGCTCCATCTTCATTCCTCTGCTTCCTTTTATAAGAAAACTAGTGTCTTTATAATTGAATTGTTTTATTGCCTGTCCTAAAACTTCCATCGATTTATAGGTATTTAAACCACAGTTTTGAGAAATTGCATCAAAATGGTCACCTAATAAGTATATCGTAGCAAAGTCAAATTTCGTTGTCCATTTAAGCAATTCAAGATGCTCTAAATTTGCATTTATTCCCATTTCAAACATATCTCCAAGAATTAGGACCTTATTTTGTTGTGGCATCATTGCGAAATTTTCTATTGCTTTTTGCATACTGCTAGGGTTGGCATTATAAGCATCTAGCCAAACAGTATTGCTCTTTCTTTTTATAAGTTGTGAGCGGTTATTGTCTGGTTGGTATTCTGCAATAGCCTCTGCAATGTTTATTAAACTAACGTTAAAATGTTCTCCAATACAAACAGCAGTAAGGATATTGTCTAAATTGTAATCTCCCATTAATGGAGATTTAAAATGTTGCTCTTTATAGTTAAATTTTATATGCGGAACAAGGCTTACAATTTCAGTTTCTTTTTTAGTGAAAAGAACTTTGTTTTCTATGGCTCTGCTCATTCTTGTTAACCATTCATCGTCTTTATTTACAAAGGCAGTACCTTGTTTTTTTAAGAGGTAGTGATAAATCTCACTCTCCTCCTTAGCTACGGCTTCTAAGGTTCCAAAGCCTTCTAAATGTTCCTTTCCTATATTAGTAATTAGCCCATAATTTGGTGCTGTTATAGAGCAAAGCTCTTCTATTTCTCCGGGGTTATTGGTGCCTACCTCAATAATTGCCATTTCACAATCCGAAGGCATATTTAACAAGGTTATAGGTACACCAATGTGGTTGTTAAAATTACCTTGGGTGCAATGTGTGTTGTACTTTTTATCTAAGACAGATTTTAATAAGTTCTTAGTTGTGGTTTTACCATTACTTCCACCTATTGCTATTATAGGTATATCAAAACATCTGCGGTGAAAGTTAGCTAACTCTTGAAAATACTTTAAAACATTATCTACTTTAATTAATCTTGAGTCAGTTCCGCAATCTTCGTCTACCACAGCAAAATGGGCTCCTTGTTCTAAGGCGTTTATAGCATAAAGATTTCCGTTAAAATTATCCCCTTTTAAGGCAAAAAATATACAGCCTTTTTCAATTACTCTGCTATCAGTGCTAAATAAAAAATTACACTCAATAAAAAGATTGTAAAACTTAACTATGTCCAATGTTATGTAACTTTAGTGTGCAACAAAAGTCATAAATTAGAGGTCTTTTTCAAACACTTATCTTTGAAGAAGTATTGTTTACTGTCTATTATATTGTTTTTCACAGCAAGTTTAAAGGCTCAACTTTTTACAGAATCGTTTGATCCAGTTTTTAGCAATGGTAATAAAGTCTTAAAAAATGCATTAGCTGGAGGCTTCAATCAATCTCAGTTTTCTAATTTTGATTGCAATGGTGATGGACAAGATGATTTGCTTGTTTTTGATAGAACTGGAAATAAAGTAATGGTGTTTATTTCTACAAAGACATCTGGATTAACAACTTATTCTTATGAGCCGGCTTATGAAGAATTTTTTCCAGAGGGGAAGGAGTTTATGCGTTTTCAAGACTATAATAACGATGGTAAAGCTGATTTGGGTAACTTTTACAAAGACACTTTTTAAATTTAGATACAGCTTATTTTGGTTTAAGATTTGAAGAACAAATACCTGTTGCCCCTGGTGCTTATATGGTAGATATTGATCTTGATGGAGTTAAAGATTTAATTCTTGCTACAAATGAAAAAGATGTTAGAGCTATGCCAATAAGGTAAACTGAAAATGTACTGTATTTTATTAATGCAGGTTCTAATTCCTCTCCAGATTTTAAGTTTAAAGGAACAGATTTTTTACTTGAGGATATAATAGATTTTGGAGCACACACAGTACCAACATTTGCAGATTTAGATAATGGTGAAGATTTGCTTATTGCGAGTAACGGAAATCACTTTACTTCAAGAGACAGTGCAGACCGTATAATATACTATGAGAATACAGGAAGTAAAGGAAACCCCAATTTTACTTGGATAACAGATACGCTTGGAGGTGTTGTGGTTAATAAATTATCAAGATGGAGGTATTTGTCTCAAAATGGTTGGGTAGATACATTTAGGTATGATTATACCGGTTATTCTTCTTTAGAAATTGGTGTTGTAAATGACTCGGTTAGAGTATTAATAGCTGGCGGAGAAGAAGGAAAGGTTAGAGTTTATGAAATTGCAGATGACTTATCCTCAGCATTTAAGGAGGTAAAAGATTATATGCAAACTGAGGTTACCAAAACAAAGTACAATAAAGATTGGGGGTTAAAAACATATGTTGCTGTGGCAGATCTTAATAATGATAATGCTTCTGATATAATTATAGGTAACGAAAGAGGTGGATTGCACTATCTGCAAGGAAATCCAGATGCCGCAGGTATAGGAGTACAAGAAATAGCATTAGATTTTAAGCTTTCTCCAAATCCAACTTCTGGTGCCCTACGGATGGAAACTAAAAAAAATGAAACGTTTCAGTTTAGTGTTTACAACTCAAGTGGCAAACAGGTTCAATTGGGTGTTGTGAAAAATGGCGGGTTAATCCAATTAGACAATACTCTATCAAACGGGGTCTATCTTCTCAAACTTAAATCTAAAAGCTCAATTTATAGTCCGCAAAGGTTGATTGTGATGAGATAAGACAAGAAGAGTCTTCCTTCCTTATTAAGTAAAAATATTGTCTTACGCTTAAAGAAAGGCAGAACTATGCAACTATAATTCTATCTTAGTGGTCTTCTAAATACTCCATGCGAAAAATTATTTGGCTATTACTTCTATTTGTAACCTATACGGCTTCGGCACAGTTGTTTAAGTTATCTAATGATCCAGTTTTTATGAATAAAACTGGAGAAGTTTTGGATTTGGCCTTAGCTGGAGGTCTAAATCAACCTCAGTTTAGTAATATGGATTTTAATAATGACGGAAGTTTAGATCTTTTTGTTTTTGATAGAACGGGGAACAAAGTACTTACGTTTATTTCTAAAACGGCTGGTGGTAAAACTGTATATGAATATGAACCTATGTATGAAGAGTACTTTCCTAAGGCTGTGGAGTTTATGCATTTAAGGGATTTTGACAATGATCAAAAACCCGACTTATGGTTTTATGATAATGATAGTGTGATTGTATTTAAGAATGTAAGCAATGGTTATCCAAAATTTGAGCGAATAAAAGCACTTTATGCTCTTGATAATGTTAACTATGTTTCTTGGGCTCCCAATAAAAAATTATCTCAAGTTGTCGGCTGTTTACCAGGTATTGAAGACTTAGATAATGATGGAGATATAGATTTTGTAACTAATTTAAATTCAAGTGGTTCTGCAATGATATTATTCCAAAACAATACTGTAGACTCTAGTAAAAGTTTGGTAAACATGTCATTTGAAATTCCGGATAAGTGTTATGGCGGTATTGATGAGTTTAGCGGATACCTTACCATAAATTCTGAATGCTTATACAGAGAAGCGTACAAGAAAAAAAAGAAACACGTTGCAACCAAAACAATGCTGTTTTTAGACGGAGATAATGATGGTGACTACGATTTGTTTTATGGAAGTTCAGAGAAAAGTTCGAACCCCATTTATTATTTTGAAAACGGCAAAACAGATTTAGGTAATTATTACAAAGACACTTTTGTTTCAATTGATTCAGCTTACTTCACTCAACCCATAGAAAACCAAATACCTATTGCTCCAGCAATGTCGTATGTAGATGTGGATTTAGATGGTGAAAAGGATTTAATTTTAAGTACCAATGAAACGGCAACTACATCTTATCCAATACAGCAAACGGAAAATGTTCTTTATTTTAATAACAAGGGAACTACAAAAAGCCCTTCTTTTGATTTTGTTCAAAACGATTTTCTAGTAGGGTCAATGATAGATTTTGGGGCTCATTCTGCCCCAGCTTTTGCAGATCTAGATAATGATGGAGATCAAGATTTAGTTTTAGCTACAAATGGAGATCACTATAAAACTTCAGACACTGCATATTTTTTAGTCTATTTTGAGAACATTGGTTCTGCTACAGACCCAAAATTTCAAATTATGGATGAAAACTTTTTAGATGTAAAATCTAAAAAGCTAAAGCGAATACAACCAGCATTTGGTGATTTAAATGGTGATGGATTATTGGACTTAATATTAGGAAAGACGGATGGACAGATTACTTTTTACCAAAATACAGGTTCTAAAAGTAAGCATAACCTGGAGTGGCAAACGGATGCATTTCAAAATATAGATGCTGGCGAAAACTCTGCTCCATGTTTGTTTGATATTAATAAAGACGGTCTAACTGATGTTTTAATTGGAAACTATGATGGTGTTGTTCAGTATTATAAAAACACAGGAACGCTCACAAATCCAAGTTATAATCTTACTAACGATAGTTTTGGAGGTGTATTTGTAAATGAACTTGTAAGGCAAACTGTTTTAACTCAAAACGGTTTTGTGGACACTTTTATTTATCAATATTGGGGCTATTCAGTGCCAAGTATTGGCTATTTTAAAGATTCTGTAATGGTTTTATGTGTTGGTGGTGATCAAGGCATAGTAAAAACATTTAAAGTTGATCAAGATTTAAATTCCAATTTCAATGAGTTTAAAGATTATATGGAAAAAGCCTTGCTAAAAGAAGATTATACTAAAGATTGGGGCGAAAGAGTTAGTCCTGCAGCTGCGGATTTAAATGGAGATGGAGTATTAGATCTAACAATAGGCAACAATAGGGGAGGCTTGTCCTTTTTAGAAGGGTTACCAAAAGGGATATCAGGAGTAGAAAATGTACACGAAAAGTTTTTTCTTGCCCCCAACCCATCAAAAGGTAGAATTAAAATATTTGTCAATTCACCTAGCCAATTGAAGTTTAATATTACAGATTTAAGTGGCAGATTAATGCAAGAAGGGACAACGTATAATGGGCTTCCAATTGTTTTAAACCATAGATTGATTAACGGAGTTTATGTTATTCGCCTTTCGGCTAATACTATCTCTTATACACCTCAAAAGCTTATTCTTTTTAAGTAACATCTCATTAAAAGATAAAAACAAGACTTTATTTGCGACTCTTAAATTAATCCTAACCGTTGAAAAAAACACTTCAAACAAAAGTTGTTGTTATTGGTGCTGGACCCGCAGGCTGCAGTGCATCGTTGTATTTAACAAAAAAGAATATAGACCATATTGTTATTGATAAAGATGTTTTTCCGAGAGATAAAGTTTGTGGCGATGCTCTTAGTGGAAAAGTTGTAAATCAGTTAAAAGCTTTAAACCCAGAATGGTTAAATGAGTTAAAAGAACTAAGTGAAGAGTATACGCCAAGTTGGGGTGTAATATTTTCCGCTCCAGATGGTAACGAAATTGCAATCCCATTTAAGCATAAAGCTTCTGAAGCTGAGCATAGCCCTGGTTTTATTTCAAAGCGAATTTACTTTGATAATTATTTGGTTTCCAAAATAAAATCAAATAAGCTTACATTTATAGAAGGGCAAGAGGTAACGGATGTTACTTGTAATCAAAGTGGAACCACCGTGATTACTGCAGATTATAATATTGATGCGGAGTTAGTTATAAGTGCTGAAGGTACTAAAGCTCTTGTTGCTAAAAAGTATTGTAATTACGAGCTGGAACGAGAACATCATTGTGCTGGTTTAAGGGCTTATTACAGTGGTGTTACTGGTTTAAACAAACAGGGTTTTATTGAGTTACACTTTGTTAAGGAGTCTTTGCCGGGCTACTTTTGGGTTTTTCCATTGCCAAATGGCAGTGCTAATGTTGGTATTGGTATGCTAAGCAAATATGTTAGTAAGAATAAGGTTAATCTTAAGAATCTAATGTTAGAGGTAATTGAAAGTCCTAAGTTTAAAGAACGCTTTGGCAATGCAAAACTAGAAAGTAAAATATTGGGTTGGGGTTTGCCTTTGGGTTCTAAACAACGTCAATTAAGCGGAACTAGATTTATGTTAGCTGGAGATTCAGCATCTTTAATTGACCCATTTACTGGAGAAGGAATTGGGAATGCAATGTTTAGCGGTAAATGGGCTGCCTTGCAAGCGGTTGAATGTCTCAATGAGAATAATTTTTCAGCTAATGTTTTAAAAAACTATGACAAGACGGTATACAAAAAGCTAGGAAGTGAAATGAAAGTTAGCTCTTTTATGCAGAAACTAATAAAATATCCGTGGCTTTTTAATTGGATGATTAGAAAGATAAAACGCAACGATGAATTGCGAGAAACCATTACTTTTATGTTTGACGATGTGGATTTAAGGAAGAAATTTAGTAATCCACTTTTTTACCTTAGAGTGTTGTTTAAATAAAATTACAACTCTTCTTCTAAGTCTCTGTATCTTTTTTGCATGCCAATTAGTAGTTTTCTAAGAAACTGATCTTTACACCACCTAAACTGTTTCGTACCGGGTTTTCTAAAGAACGCACTTATTTCGGTTTTAGTAAATTTAATTCCTGTAAGCAATAAGGTTTCAATAAAATCTTCATACTTCCAACTAAATGCAATTTTTAGCTTTTGAAGAATCAGATTATTGTTTAAATCTGTTTCTGCAACAGGAAGAGGCCCATCACGTCTTCCCCTTTTTTCAATAATTAATCCGTTTAAGAATTCTGCAAGCTCATTATCTTGCATTTCAATAAAGTCTTCTTCAGAATCTTTTAGTAACCAACAATAAACTTGCTTTACAGATGTATTGAAATTAACATGTTTTAGTATTTCAACAATTTGTTTATCACGATAGTTTAAGACATATCTCAGCCTTCTAAAAATATCGTTATTGGTCATTGGTGCCTCTAATTGGCAGCTTGTTTATTACTACCAGTGGTCCGCCGCAATAGTTATTGTGACAGCCTACACAAGCTTCAATAGACTTATTGTAATAATACATTTGAGAATCACCTCTTTCTATTCCTTTTAAGGCATTTAGATAGGGGTCTGTTAAAGATTGAAATAAATCTTCTTCGTGTTCATCTCTTGTACCTTTTGCGGTTTTTAAACCCCATAAATTTTCAGGTATACTTTCAATGGATTTGCCAGATAATAAACTTACTCTGGCACTATCGCTAAATGTTACCATATCTCTCATTAGGCTTGCAAGCTCACTAGCGTTATACATATCCGCTTTTTGATTGTTTGAGCCTTCGTTGCAAGCAAAAACCAAAGTCAAAAGAAATAATGCAATAATGTATTTCATAATATTTTTTTAAGATTATTCAATAATTACACCGTCTGCAGTGAAGCTTAATTTTACCTTAGGTTCAGTTATGGCAGCTATTTCTTCTTCAGATTTTTCAGCGTCTTTGGCATACTCTTGTTGTGTGGCAACTGATAGTGTATCTACGTAAGCCCAACCTTGCATCGTAACGGCATACCCAGCACTATTCATTGGCACAAAAAAACCATAGTCTTTAAATTTAACAATCATATCTTGTCCAGCAGCATCCATACTCATCCAACACCCTTTTGCTTGGCAAGCTGCTTTAATTTCGCCCTTTACTACAGCAAATACAGAATCTTTACCAGCTAGAGAATCTACTAAATTTGCTGTAGTAATTGAGTTGTTTGCAACCCAAGTAGTGTCTCCATATCTACCTTCAACTGCCGTTTCTTCCGTTGCTGAATTGCCACAACTAAAAATTACAGTAGATAGTACAGCTATTATTATAATGTTTTTCATATTTGTTTTTTATAATCTTGCAAAGATACAATATGCTTACAGAAACCGTACTCTATTTCTTGGTTTGATGCAACAATTATTAATTTTTTCTTCCAGTATTTTTCAATCATTTCATTGTACCAAATACTATTTGTTTCATCAAAATTTGTGCAAGGCTCATCTAGCAGTAAGGCCGGAGTATCTGTAAATAAGGCAAGACTGAGTTTAACCTTGTTTTTTAATCCGCTGCTTAATTCGCTAAACTTCTTTTTTAAGAAATTGTTTAGATTGGCTTCCGTTGTTTGTTCTTTAAAACTGATTTTTGGTTTCTTAAAATTAAAGTGAAAATGAAATAATTCTTCTACAGTAAAGTCATCCAATAAATGCATTTCAGGACTGCAAAAACTAAAAATATTTTCACTGGTATTTGTTGGATGATATTTGATGGTACCTTTTGTTGGTGCCAATACTCCGCCAATTATTTTCAATAATGTGCTTTTGCCTGAAGAATTATGTCCCAATAGAGCATATTTTTCCCCATATTCAAACGAGTAGTTGAAGTTCTTAAAAAGAACCTCTTTATTGAATCGTTTTGCTACTTCATTACACTCTATACTGAGCATTATCTAGAAATATATCCTTTCATTACACCCCGATCCGATGCTCGGATAAAACTAATAATTACATCACGTTCTTGGGTAGCAGGCATTTCAGTTTCTATTTTGATTATAGCCTTTGAGTTATTTAATCCTCTTAAATATAGGTTTCTGTATATCTCCTGAATTTCTCCAATTTTTTCTGATGAAAATCCTCTTCGTCTTAAACCAATGCTGTTTACTCCTTCGTAGCTAAGAGGTTCTCTTCCTGCTTTGGTATATGGAGGTACATCTTTTCTAACTAAAGACCCACCGCTAATCATAACATGGCTGCCAATGTTTACAAATTGATGCACCGCAACAAGTCCACTTAGAATAGCAAAGTCAGCTATCTTTACCTCACCGGCAATTTGAGTGCCATTGCCAATTATTACGTTATCTCCAAGCTCACAATCATGTGCAACATGGGAGTATGCCATTAAAAGGCAGTTTTTACCAATGACAGTTTTGTTATTTGCTATGGTACCTCTATTAATTGTAACACATTCTCTAATGGTAGTATTGTTCCCAATTTCAACGGTAGTTGATTCGCCTTCAAATTTTAAGTCTTGGGGAATAGCAGAAATAACAGCACCAGGAAATATTTTACAATTCTTACCAATTCTGGCACCTTCCATTATGGTAACGTTAGAACCTATCCACGTTCCTTCCCCAATTTCCACATTTTTGTGTATGGTAACAAAAGGCTCAATAACTACGTTGTTAGCTATTTTAGCTTCCGGATTTACATATGCTAAAGGTTGAATCATTTTACTTATTTTCTACTATTTGAGCCATCATATTAGCTTCGCACACCAACTTGTTACCCACAAAAGCCTCTCCTTTCATAATGCAAAGTCCTCTTCTCACAGGAGCAACAAGTGCCATTCTAATTAGAAGGGTATCCCCGGGAACAACCTTATCCTTAAACTTTGCATTTTCAATTTTAACAAAATAAGTACTCCATTTTTCTGGACTTTCTTTGTCTGCTAATACCAAAACACCACCTGCTTGAGCCATAGCTTCTAACTGAAGTACACCTGGCATAATTGGTTCACCAGGGAAATGACCCTGAAAGAAGTATTGATCTCCAGTAATGTTTTTAACTGCAACAACTTCATTTTCATCTAACTTAATTACCTTGTCCACCAATAAGAATGGATGCTTATGAGGTAATATGTTCATTATTTGTTGGTGATTATATAATGGTAATTCGTTGGAGTCATACCTTGGAACATTTGCGGCTAACTTCGCTTCTTTCTTTGCTTTTTCATAGGCTCTTTTAATTTGTTTAGCAAACTCAACATTAGCCTTATGGCCTGGTCTTGCAGCTAATATCTGTGCTTTAATTGGCACGCCTGCTAAAGCCAAATCACCCACCATATCTAATAATTTATGTCTTGCCGGCTCGTTTTGAAACCTAAGGTCTACATTATTAAGTATGCCTTCTTTTTTTACCTCAATTTTCTCCTTATTAAAAAGTTTCGCCAACTTATCCATTTCATTGTCTTGAATAGTTCTGTCAACGATAACAATAGCATTATTTAAGTCACCTCCTTTAATGAGGTTGTTTTCTACAAGCATTTCTAGCTCGTGTAAGAAGCAAAAGGTTCTACTGTTGGATATTTCATCTTTAAATTCAACCAAACTGCTAATCGATGCATGTTGGCTTCCTAGAACCGGAGAGTTATAATCAACCATAACAGTAAGTCTGTACTCGTCTGCAGGTAATGCACTCATTTCCACTCCATCTGCGTCTGAAAAGTCAATTCTTTCCGGAATAGCAAAATATTCTCTTTCTTTCTTTTGGTCTTCAATGCCCACACTTTCTAGTATATCAATAAAGGGTTTGGAGCTACCATCTAAAATAGGACATTCAGGGCCATCTAGCTGTATTAAGCAATTATCAATTTCTAATCCAACTAAAGCAGCCAATACATGTTCTACAGTATTTACTCTAGCACCATTTGCTTCAATGGTTGTGCCACGAGAAGTATCCACTACTAAATCGCAATCTGCGTTAACTTTTGGTTGTCCTTCAATATCTACTCTTTGAAAAACATATCCGTAATCCTCTGTTGCAGGTACAAAAGTTAAATTCACTGCTTTCCCTGTGTGTAAGCCAACTCCAGCTACACTAATTTCTTCTTTAATGGTTGTTTGAAACTTATCCATTTTTAGATTTATTTTCAGTTTTAATTATTGATTCTAGTTCGCGAACGCGTTGTTCTAGTTTTGGCAAATTTCGCCACATTACTCTCGATTTCATTTCGTCTTTGAATGGTAAATGTGGTGAACCTGTAAATATTCCTCCAGGTTCCTTAATATCTTTGTTTATTCCTCCCTGGCCACCTAATTGAGTTTTGTCTGCAACACTAATATGACCTACCACGCCTGATTGACCAGCAAATACACAGTTCTTTCCAATTTTAGCACTTCCAGCAATTGCAACCTGACCAGCAACAACGGTGTTTTCTCCAATCTCTACTCCGTGTGCAATTTGCACTAGATTATCAAGTTTGCAACCGTTGCCAATGATTGTACTGCCCATATTTGCACGGTCTATACTGGTATTACTGCCAATTTCTACATTGTTACCAATAACAACATTACCTATTTGTGGAATTTTTATATAAGTACCATCTGGCAATGGGGCATGTCCAAAACCATCAGAGCCAATTGCTGCTCCACTATGTATAATGCAATCTGTACCAATTTCACATTGGTAATATACGGATACATTGGAGTATAGCTTTGAGTTGCTGCCCACCTTTACATCCTCATAAATGCTACAGTTTGCATATATCTTAACATTGTCACCTATTATAACGTTGTCTCCTAGGTAGGCATTTGGTCCTATGTAGCAGTTTTCTCCAACCACAGCACTTGATTCTATTACTGCGGTTTTGTGTATCCCCTTATGTGGGTCTTGATAATCAAAAAACTTAATTAACATGGTGCAAAAAGCAACATAAGGTTGATCGCAAACAATAACAGTTTGATTCTTTGGGATGTCAGCTATTTCCTTCCCTACTAGAACAATTCCAGCCGAAGTTGTTTTTAGGAAATGTCCATATTTAGAATTAGATAAAAAACATAAGCTCTCGCTATCTGCTTTTTCTATTTTGGCAACTTTGGTTACCTGAATTTCAGGGTTGCCATTAACGGTTCCGCCAATTAACTCGGCAATTTTTGAAGCGGTTAAATTCAAGAGGTGCAAATTTAGGTTTTTTTAGGTCTTTATGATTTATGGTGCAGAGTACTATTTTATTTTACCAAACCCTTACTCTGAAAAAAAGTTTAAACTATTTTATTGAGGTGATAAAATACTTGATTTGAGGCTTGCTTTCGCTTGTAATATTGTAAATCTCCGAAACATCTGTTAAGTCTTTTAAAACTCCATTTTTATACCCGATTTTAAGAGGATCTCCTTCTGTGGAATAGGCACTATTAGAGAGTTTACCTGTCGTAACAAAATACGTTGCTTCTTTGGTTGATAAGCTTAATTTTTTTGCAACTTCATTAAGTCTTGAATTTATTAACTCTTTAGATGGCTCGCTTTGAAGTATTTCAACTTTTGTTAGGTTTCTGTCTATTAGCATTTTACACATTAAACTTAAGCAGTTGTCCTCTGCATTTTTCCAAACCTTTATAGCACTAATAATGTCGTTATCATCCAAATTGCAAAAGTTGGATAGCACTTGCTCGCTTTCTAAATCTGATTTAGTAAAGTTATTGGTTAAGAAGTATTTTAGAAATGGACTTGCAAATAATTCGGTTCCAGTGTTAATTAGCTCTTTTGCTCGTTTTAAAATACTCAACATTAGCCTATCTGCAGCTATTGATGCTTTATGCAAGTAAACCTGCCAATACATAAATCTGCGTGCCATTAGGAATTTTTCTACAGAATAAATTCCCTTTTCATCTACAATTAGCTTATCATCTCTAACATTTAACATTTGAATAATTCTTTCAATTCCTACCATACCCTCAGAAACACCTGTATAAAAACTATCTCTTCTTAAGTAATCTAGCCTATCCATATCTAGTTGGCTGCTTACCAGCTGATGTAAAAATTTTCTTGGATATTGATCTTCAAATATTGCTATCGCAAGGGAGAGTTTACCATCCATTTTTTGATTGATGGTTTGCATTAATCTGCTAGATAAATCTTCGTGATGTACTCCATTTAAAATAGAATGTTCTAAACTGTGAGAAAACGGTCCGTGCCCAATGTCATGTAAGAGAATGGCCAGTAATGCACCTTGTTCTTCGTCTATACTAATTTTAACGTCTTTCGATTTTAAGCTTTCTATAGCTGTTTGCATAAGGTGCATTGCACCTAAAGTGTGGTGAAAACGAGTATGCAAAGCACCAGGATAAACCAAATGTGTTAGTCCCAATTGTTTAATTCTACGTAACCGCTGAAATTCGGATAGTTGAATGCAGTCGAATATGATTTCGTGGTTTATAGTGATGAATCCGTAGATTGGGTCGTTTATTATTTTCTTTTTATTCACTTAGTATGAAATAAAATGTTGCTTTGTGAGTTCAATTAGTGCTTGCTTTGCAAAAAATTTATTTTCTAAGCACGCAAATACAAAGGTTACCTAAATAAATTAAAACACTGCAACCAATTATATATGAATAAAATAAAAATATTATGGGCCGATGATGAAATAGATCATTTAAAAGCTCACTTGTTTTTTTTAGAGGAAAAAGGCTATGATGTAGTAACTGTTACAAATGGTTTAGATGCAATTGAAAATGTTAAGGAAGAACACTATGATTTAGTATTTCTTGATGAAAATATGCCCGGGATATCTGGTTTAGAAGCTCTTAAAGCTATAAAAGAATTGGAAGGTAATATTCCCGTTGTGATGATTACTAAAAGTGAGGAGGAGCATATTATGGAAGATGCTATAGGCTCTAAAATTGCCGACTACCTTATTAAACCAGTTAATCCAAGACAAATATTACTTACTATTAAGAAACTTACGGATAATAAAAGGTTAGTTACAGAAAGTGTAACACAACGTTATCAGCAGGATTTTAGAAACATAGGAATGGCCTTTATGGATGTTTTAGATTGGCCAAAATGGAAAGAACTTTATAAGAAACTAGTTTATTGGGAAACGGAGATGGATAGTTCTGATGAAACTGGAATGGAAGAAATTTTGAAGACTCAAAAAGCTGATGGGAATAGAGAGTTTTTTAAATATATTTCTAAAAACTATACCAATTTTATTCAGTATGCTACGGGCGGTGAAGACGTGCCCATAATGTCTCATAATCTTATGAATAAAGGAATTTTACCTAAAAAGAAAAAGGGTGAACCTTTCTTTTTGTTGTTGTTAGATAATTTAAGATTTGACCAATGGAAAACCGTTCAAAAAGAGATTAGTAATTATTATAGAACGGTAGACGAAGACCTATATATGAGTATTCTACCTACAACCACGCAGTATGCACGTAATGCAATTTTTAGTGGTTTAATGCCAATGGATATTGAAAAAAGATTTGGAAATAAATGGAGTAATGATGAAGACGATGGTGGTAAAAACTTACATGAGGACTTTTTTATCAATGACCTATTTAAAAGACTTAGAACTGGATTCGAATCAAAATACATTAAAGTTACCAATTTACAGAACGCTAAAGCGATGGTTGAGCAACTTCCTAACTTAGTAGGCGAAGAATTTGTAACCATTGTTTATAATTTTATTGACACCCTTTCTCACGCTCGTACAGACTCTAAAATTATGCGAGAATTGGCTGAAGACGAAGCGGCTTATCGAAAACTCACCTTAAGTTGGTTTGAACACTCACCTTTACTAGAAACAATAAAATATTTAGCGAGCAAAAAGGTGAAAGTGGTAATAACTACAGATCACGGTTCTGTAAGAGTTGATAATCCCGTAAAAATGGTAGGAGATAAAGATACTACTACTAACCTAAGGTATAAAACAGGAAAAAGGATTAGTTACGAGGCTAAACAGGTATTTGAGGTTGCAAATCCATCAGAAGCACTTTTGCCTAAACCTCATATGAGCAGTAGGTTTATCTTCAGTAAGGAAAACGACTTTTTTGTGTATCCTAATAATCTAAATCACTATGCCAAATACTATAAAGATACTTTCCAACACGGCGGTATTTCTATGGAAGAAATGATGATACCTCTGATTACCTTAGAGCCTAAATAGATGGTTGAAACATTTACAGCTTGTAGTGTTGATGAACTGGATGATATTACCCAAGAACTGAAAACAATTTTAAAAAACAATGAAAGAAACATTGTTCTTTTAAACGGAGATTTAGGGGCGGGTAAAACAAGTTTAGTTAAGAACTATGTTTTCCACAGCAACAGCGAGGATGAAGCAGATAGTCCTACATTTTCATTAGTAAATGATTATAAAGTAAAAGATGGATTTATTCATCATTTCGATTTATATAGATTAGAAGATGTTGAAGAAATTGAAGATTTCGGCTTTTGGGATTATATAGACTCTAAAAATCTTTGTTTTATAGAATGGGCAGATAAAATTGCAGATTTATTGCCTCAGCATAAGGTGGTTAAGGTAGATATTAGCTTAAATTTGAAGCAATGCCGCGAGTTTACTATCTCTTACTAATAGTAGCACTTTCCGTGCTTTGTAATGCTCAAACTTTCGATTATATCATTGCTCGAGAAACGACTAAAGTAGATTCTGTTCTTCAAAATATATTTACTTATGAAACTTTTGGCCCCAAACCAATTGGGTCTGTTCAATTGGAGCAAAGTAAAGGTTGGTTAATTTCTGAGTACCAAAAAATGGGTTACAATGTGGCTATTGATACCTTTAACTACAATGGAACAGAATGTTATAATTTAATTGTTGAAAAAAAAGGCATACAACCTAACAGTTGGATAATTGTAGGTGCACATTACGATACTGTTGAAGACAGTCCTGGAGCTAACGACAATGGTACTGGTGTTGTAGCAACGCTACAAATTGCAAAACTTATTAAGGATTTTGATTTTGAATATGGTATTAGAATTATTAATTTTTCTGCTGAAGAACCTGGTATAGGCTTAATTGGGAGCAGACATTATGTTAAAAACACGCTCAATGTTAATGATGATGTACTTTTTATGTTAAACCTAGATCAACTTGGAGGAACAAGTGGAGCTGACAATTCATTTATTAAATGTGAGAGAGATCAAGATAATAATCCTTCTGGGAATAATGCTGCATCCTATTTGATTACCGATACTTTGGCGAATTTGGTCTCAATATATACATCATTAACGCCTGTAATTACAAATGCTTATGGCTCAGATTACATTCCATTTCAAGACAAGGGATATGTTATAACCGGACTATACCAACATAGCGATTATAATAACTTTTACCACAGTCCAAGGGACATTACTTTTAATGTTGACACCGATGCTGCCAAGGAAGTGATTAAAGCTGCTTTATCTGCTGTATTGTACTTTGGGCAATACCAAACTAAAGAAGCTGAAACCAACTTAATGCGTGTTTTTCCTAATCCTGCTGAAGATTGGATAATTGTTGAAAAAAGTAATAAAAAAACCCTTCGCCTCAGTTACTACAATCGCTATGGCCAATTGGTTAAACAGCAAAACGCATATTCTAATAATCCAATAAGCATCAAAGACTTATCTTCTGGTTTTTACCTAATTGGTATTTGTGGAGAAAATAACACAAATTGTTTTTATGCAAAACTTATTATCGCACCTTAGTTTGTAAAAAATGAGATATACCTGTTGGGGAGCCGCTAGGCAAGTTACTGGAAGTATGCACTTGCTAGAATTAGAGAATGGGTACTCAATTCTAGTAGATTGTGGTATTGATTATGAAGACAAATTGAACACAGAAATAAATGCAAAATTTCCATTTAATCCCAAGGATATTGATGTTTTAATCTTAACTCATGCACACATAGACCATAGTGGAAATATTCCCAATCTTGTAAGGCAAGGTTTTAAGGGCGAAATATTTTGCACAGAACCAACTGCTTATTTATTGGATAAACTATGGGCAGATTCTGTGAATATTCAAAATATAGATAAAAAGCGAAAAAACGGTAGAATAAAGCTCTTTGGATACAAGGACGCAAAGGAAGCTTCTAATCAAGTTTTAACACTTCCGTTCTATAATAAATTTAAGTTAAATGAAGAAGTATCTTTTAGCTTCTATGAAGCTGGACACATTATAGGTGCCGCAAGTATAGCAATAGATGTAAAAGAGCGAGGGAAAACAAAAAGAATAGGCTTTACGGGAGATTTAGGAAATCCGGGCAGTAGTTTAATAGTAGATTTTAATCCAATGCCAGATTTGGATTATTTAATTACAGAAACTACGTATGGCACCAGATTACATAGAGAAACTAGAACTGCCGAAGAAGCTCTGCTAGAACAAGTAAAAAAGAGCTGTGTAGACAAACAAGGCAAGTTAATAATCCCTGCTTTTAGCGTTGGAAGAACACAGGCCATTCTTTTTACACTCAATAGATTGTTTACAAAAGGTAAATTACCACCAATAAGGGTGTTTGCTGATAGTCCATTGGCTTTGGCAAGTACCAATATTCATAATAGATTTATGGATTATTTAAATGTTGAGGCAAAGTCTTTTTACGCAGAAAACTCTTCAATTTTTGACTTTAAAAGTTTACACCTTGTTGAAGATGAAGATGATGTAGAAGAAATGGATTTATACCGCGATGCAAGTATTATTGTTTCTTCTGCGGGTATGTTGGAAGGCGGGCGAATACAGCAGCATATAAGCAACCATATACAAAACCCTATGTGCACAGTTTTAATTGCGGGTTTTTGTTCACCAGGGACTTTAGGTGCTAGATTGCTACAAGGTGAAACAATGCTGAGAATTAAAGGGAAAGAAAAGTATGTATATGCTGAGATATTGCAAACAGATGTTTTTAGTGCTCATCCTGATGCACATGGATTAAAACAATACTTTAAAGCAGTAAATACTGAAAAATTAAAAGATGTGTTTTTTGTTCACGGAGAGGAAGAAGCAATGGAGGAATTAAAAAACAATATTGATTCTTCTTTTTCAAAAAAAGTTCATATTCCGTCTAGGGGGGAGAGTTTTGTGCTTTAAATAAAATTATGTGATATTTAGCTATCTTGTTGCTGCTTCAAAGATATGCGATGCAGACATTTATATAACTCCCTAAAAGCGTTAGAGCTTTGCTCATTTTCTTGAGCATACTTTTCGAAAATTAACGCCTTGTTAGCTTCTATCTTGGGTTGATATGCTGAAAGATTGTCTTTTGCTTTTATCGCTTTTATTTCATCAATAATTTCTGTTCTTTGGGCAAGCAAGTCCATAAAATTTTGGTCAATGGAATTTAGCTTAACTCTTAATTTATCTAATCTGTTTTCCATCATTTAAGCCTGTTTAGTTTTATAACTCTCACTGGACAATTAGCCGCTGCAGTTTTATTGTTTTCATAGTCATCTTCTTCAATTTTAAGTTGGTAAATACCTTTTTTTTCGGTTGCTCCAATTAAATTACACTTGCCATCTTTTCTAGAAACAGTCCATTGCTCAGGTGCAGCTTCAAAGCAAGCATTGCAGCCAATACACTTTTTACGATAAAAGATAATTTGAACCATTACGTATCTACAATTTTATAGAGCTTATCTGATGGTCTTATCTTATGTTCAATTGCCAAAGAAAAATTATCCCCTTTAGTAGCTTCTTCAACTTTGTTATTGTCTATCCTAATTTCATTTACAACAGTACGCACTACTCCCGTTGTAGGACCCGTTATTAGAATTTTATCTCCTTTTTTAATACCGTGAGATTCCACTTGAAACTCGGCTACTTTAATTTTTTTAAAATAGCGAATTCCTCTTCCTATAAATATTTTTTTAGAAGTAGCCTTGGAGCCATAAGAATTGTTCCACTCACCCATTTTTCTTCCCAAGTAATAACCTTCCCAAAATCCTCTATTGTAAACTGTTTCTAATTGTTTAACCCAATTGGCAACTTTATCTTGATTATAGGTGTTGTTGTAGATAGAATCTATTGCTTCTCTGTAGCATCCAATGGTAGTATCTACATAATCTGCTGATCGGCCTCTACCTTCAATTTTAAGAATTTGAACTCCGGAGTCAATAATTTTATCTAAAAAACCTATAGTGCACAAGTCTTTAGCACTCATTATATACTCATTGTCAATCTCAAATTCTATTCCCTCATCTTTATCTGTAACTATATATTTACGTCTGCAATTTTGTATACAAGCACCTCTATTTGCAGATGCATTATGGGAATGAAGACTTAAATAGCACTTACCAGAAACCGCCATACATAAAGCTCCGTGAGCAAATACTTCTATTCTTATTAGTTTGCCAGACGGTCCTTTAATGTTTTTACGTTCAATTTGATGCGTAATATCTTTTACTTGTTTAAGCGTAAGCTCACGAGACAATACCATAACATCTGCATATTCAGCATAAAACTCCAAAGTATCTATGTTGGTAACATTGGCTTGAGTTGAAATATGTGCTGGCATTTCTATTTTCTTACAATAGGCCATAGCTGCGTGGTCCGACGCAATAACAGCTGTAACACCTTGTTCTTTTGCATTATCTACTATGGTTTTCATTAACCTTATATCGTGATCATACAAAACAGTATTCAAGGTTAAATATGTTTTAATACTATACTCTTTACATTTGGCAACAATGTCGGGCAAATCTTCGGTTGTAAAATTAATGGAAGAGCGAGACCGCATATTAAGTTGCTCCAAACCAAAGTACACAGAGTTACATCCAGCATTTATAGCAGCTGTTAACGACTCGTGCGAACCTACAGGAGCCATTATTTCTATTTTATTCTCCAACTTGTTATTTTTTTATTCTAACTCTAACATCAACCGCAATAATTTCTTTATGTCCTGCCATTAATGGGTTAATGTCTAATTCTTGAATTTCTGGAGCAATTTCAAGTATTCTGGAAATTCGCATTATCAGTTCTATAAAAAAGGTTTTGTTAATTCCTTTTTTACCTCTAGTTCCCTGAATTAAAGGATAAGCTTGCAACCGTTTCATCATTAGCTCAATTTCGTAATCTCCTAAAGGAACAATACCGGCTCTAACATCTTTAAATATTTCAACAAAAATCCCGCCTAATCCAAATAAAATAAGGTGACCTAACCCCGGTTCGTAGTTTGCCCCAATAAACAATTCAGCACCCTTATACATTTTTTGGATTAGCACTCCTTCGGCATATTTTATGGCCATTAATTTGTCAAAAGATAGCCTTAATCCCTCGGGAGTTCTTATGTTAAGATGGACACCTTTTACATCTGTTTTGTGCAACGGTCCCATTACTTTGGCAACCAATGGATAGCCAATTTGTTCCGCTTTTTGCAGTAATTCTTCTATTTCGACTCCCTTATCTTGGTTTGCTGTGGGAATACCTGCTGCTTGAAGCAATTTATAGCTCGATACTTCGTCTAAAAAGCCATTTGTGCTACTGTTAATGATAGTTCTTATGCCTTGCTCTTCAATTTTAAAGTTGTATTCGGGATTATCCGCAGGAGCAGGGGTATGGTATACTTCTCCTAAAGAGATTCCCAATAATACCTCGTCTGGGAAGTTAATATTCCCTTTGGATAAGAAATGATTGATTTCTTTATCCGCATTAATTAAAGATGGCAATACAGGGAATATAGGTTTTTTACATATGTCTAACTTCACTCTTAATACATCATAAACATTTTCAACGTCAAATAATCCCGGACTACCGAAAACAACTACCATTGCATCAATGTTGTTGAATTTATGTTCGCAGTAGTCAATAATAATTCCAAGTTGTTCTGCAGTTCCGGTTGCTAAAAAATCTATAGGGTTACTTGCGTAAGACCCTGGATGTAAAAAAGTTAAAAGTTCATCAACATCTGGTCCTTCAATAGCTGGGACATTTAATCCTGCTTTAGATAATGCATCAGAAAGCATTACCGCAGACCCTCCAGCGTGTGTAATAATGGCAATGTTTTTTCCTTCTAATTTTTTGCAATTAAAAATGGAAGCTACTGCAATCAATTCATCTCTACTGCTGCAATATACAATGCCTGCTTTTCTAAATAAAGCACGTACTGCCATGTCAGAATTAGCAATGGCACCTGTATGGCTGGAAGCAGCTCTACTCCCTGCTTCTGTGCCTCCAGATTTAATGCCAGCAATTCGTGCACCTTTATTAATTAGAGATTTTGCGTGTTTAAGTAGTTTTTTAGGATGACGTATGGTCTCCATGTATAATATTTTGATTTTAGAACTTTCTCCTTCAACATAGGAATTGTCTAGATATTCTAAAACTTCTTCAACACCGGTTTGAGCGGCATTACCCACAGAATAAACACTACTAAATCTAAGGCCAAGTGGAATTCCTGCTTCCATTGTAAATAAAGCCATTGCTCCTGAGCTAGAAATTAAATCACAACCATCATTGTACATTTGTGGTGTAGGTGTTGTAAATACTCCTTGGTAAGATTTATTTAAAACGCCAATACAATTTGGTCCAATTAAACAACCGTTTACGTCGTTTATCATGCTGGTTATTTCCTCTTCCAATTTTTTGCCCATTTCTCCACCTTCACCAAAACCAGCAGAAATTATAATAAAACCTGTTGTGTTTTTTTGTTTGGTGAGTATTTCAATGGAAAAGTAACAGGCTTTGGGAGGTACAGCTAATATGGCTAAATCCGTTTGTGGTAAATCATTTATGTCCTGAAAACATGTTAATCCTTGAACGTCTTTTTCTTTGGGATTTATTACATAAAGATCGCCATCAAAATCGCCATCTACTAGGTTTTTAACCATTTTACCTCCGGGTTTTTCTAAATGGTTAGAACCACCAATTACCACTATGCTTTTAGGGTTAGTAATTGCTTTGTTTATCATTTGCTGCGAAACTATAACTAGCAGAAATGGTAAAATATGATTGAGGTCAGAATTGGAGATGGTTTTGTTTTAAATTTAAATAGAGACAGAATTATAGCCTTAGATATAGGTTGTGTCTTTTTTAATAAAAAAAATGTACAAAAAAAAGAGAGGTGCAAACCTCTATTTAAAATCAATTTTAAGTTTTTATTATTTCTTGAGTTGTAGTTTCAGCGACGTAATTAAAAAAACAAATGGACTGCCGTGCATAATTAAATCAAACTAGTCTAAGGCTCTCATTCCTTCTGAACCGCCAAGAACCCACTATCTTATTTTGCTTTTATTTCTTTTAAAGAACTGTTAGATATGTTATCAAGGTAATAATTCCAGACGTTAAGCTCCATTAGTTTTAACGATTCTAATTTACAACCCAAAATGCCTAAACCTTTTGATGTGATATGTTTATGATAGTCGGTCTTTTTATCATTGGTGCTGTATCCATTATCGTATAAACCTATAGCGTCTTCAATCTTAAACCAATGTGTAGTGGATCTTGTAGATGCTTTTGTAAATCAGGTTCAAGTAATATGTTGATTGTTATGATGGATGTTTAATTTTAAGTCTGAATAGACCTTAGGCTTCATACGTTCATCGTGTAAATGAGCAAGAGGGCTTTCAATTTCCATTTTGCCAAATGTTAAATCAAGATTCTTAGTTTTATATTTAATAAAAAGTTCTTCTAGACGATCTAAGTCTGTATAGTTACCGGAGTGTTCAATGTCAAATAATTGAAGCTCGTATTTTGAAGATAAATTGGCAGTTGAATCTATTGCAAGCAGGCTATTGGAAAGAGTTTGATAAACGAATAGACCATTTAGGCCAAAAGAAAATCCTTTATATATTAAGGTTTCATAATGTATGGCTACATTGTAGTAAGACATGTTAAAAGTGTTACTAGCTTTAAAATTTCCTCACAGAAGTCCTAAAAATGACTATAGCTCAAGTAAGTTAATTCTGTTTCGTCTTAATTGAATAAAGTTTTCAGTTTCCAGTTTTTTAAGTAGTCTAGAAATAACTACTCTAGACGTATGCATATCGTAAGCTATATCTTGATGTTTGATGTTTAGCTGCTTAGTTTTTTTAATCAATACTTGGTCCTTAAGATATTTTCTTAATCTTACTTGCATATTCTCAAAAGCCAATTCATCCACTGCATCTAAAAGTTCATTAAATCGGTGATTATAACTTTCAAAAACAAACTTTAGCCAATCGTTATATTGTGGAATCCACTTTATGTTATTGTGCGTGGGTATAGTAATAAACTTAACATCAGTTTCTGCCACTGCACGTATTGCTGATTCTTTTTCTTGTAAACAACAAGAAATCGTCATAGAACATGTGTCTCCTCTTTCTAAATAGTAGATTGCAAGTTCGTCTCCTTTTTTGTCTTGCCTCAGGATTTTTATCGCACCGTGAAGGATTAAGGGCATAGCATTTATTTTGTCACCATAGTCCATAATAACAGTTTCTGGTGGTATGGAATTGTAGGTACCCACTTGCCTGATTTCATTTAACAATTTAGATTCAAACAAGAATCCATAACAATCAACTAAATCTTGGAAATTATCATCTGTCATTAAATGTAACTCCAAATATAAAGTAAATGGCAATAAAAGATGAGATGTCGAAGAAAGTGGTAGGTGGTTTTGTCCTTCTGATTAGTATTGTCTAAAATTTAAAATGGACTGGATAAAGCAGGATTTGTTACAAAAGAAGTATCAGTTAAACAATGCATAAAAGCCACTAAATCTGCTTTTTCATTATCACTTAGTTGCAGACCACCATTGTGTACTTGTTTCATAAGGGGGTCTACAGTTTCTGAGAACTTAACACCTTCGCTGTAAAAATCAATGACTTCTTCAAGTGTTTTAAATCGGCCATCGTGCATATAAGGCGGTGTAAGAGCTATATTTCTCAGCGTAGGTGTTTTAAATCTCCCCCTATCTTGTACATTTCCAGTAACTCGCATTCTGCCTTCATCGGGGTCTAAATCAAGCCCAGTATTATGATAGTCCACGTCTGTAAAGAATGTTGTTCCGTGGCAATGAAAACAATCACCTTTTTCTGAATAAAATAGGAGCATTCCGTTTTCTTCTGCATCAGTAAGGCGAGTTAATCCTCTCATGTATCGATCGTATTTAGATTCAGCAGATATTAATAATCTTTGAAATTGAGCCAATGCATATGCTAATTCTTTATAAGATATTTCATCTACCCCAAAGGCTTGTTTAAATAGCAGTCTGTAATTATTATCAGCATTTAGCTTTTCTAAATCTGCTTGAAAAAAGTCTTTGGCTTCAAAAAGCATAATATCTTCTAAGGTGCCTTCTATTTTACCATCCCATAAAAACCTGTGCCCAAAAGTTAAGTTTATATGAGCTAAAGCATTACTTACAGAATCACTAAAAGATTCTTTCTGTTTATGGCAATCTGCACAAGCTCTATTGCCAACTCCATCCCAATTATCATCATAGTAGAGCATTCTCCCAAGCTCAATGCCTTCTATGGTTAATGGGTTTTCTGGTATTAAGAAGTCACTTGGGATATTGTGCTCATATGGAGATGTTACATAAGGAGCATCAGGTTTCTCATCTTCTTTGCAGCTACTAAAGCCAATAAGTAATCCTAAAAATAGGATTGGTATTATTGTCCTTAATTTTTTCATTTTATTTTTCCAAGTTCTAAAACATCTTGTCCGTTAGTTTGCAATTTTGCTTGCATTTCTGCATTTCCCATAATCATAGTCAAATCATTTAAATCTAGTTGGTTAGGAGTGCTCATCCAACGATCTAAGTGCAAGATTAGTTCTATGTTTTTGTCTGTTTTATCTATTGTTAAATTAATTGGAAAATTATATTGAATACTATAATCTTTACCTGCTAGAGGCCCAGTATGAGTTTGGAAATTTTTAACAACATTTTGGCTGTTGGTGTGTTTTCCTTCAAATTTCATGTAGTGGTAACCTCCTCCCATTCCAATAGGCCATTCCATATTGCTTTCTGGGCTATAAGTGAACATACCGGTAACATTATCTTTCTTTGGTATTCCAAATACTATGGAAAAACGCGCAAAGGTTGTAGGTTCTATTTCTTTAGAAAAAGTCCCTAAGGTTGCGTCTCTTCCATCAACATAAAGAATGTCTTTCAATAACACACTGTCCCCGTTAATCTTGTAAAGCTTAGCATTAGACATGAAATATTTTAAAGTGTTAACAACAAATTTTTGTTGCAGCACATTGGTGTAAAGTAAGGTGTCCCAAAGTAATGCATTGCCATTAACTTTTGGGGTAATAACAACCGATAGCTTAGCTTTTTGAGTTGGCTCAGGAGTGTCATCCTTGCACGCTGTAAATAATGTAGAGCTAGAAAGAATAAAAATGATAATGTAGATTGAATGTTTCATATTTTACTTTTAGAGTGCTCAAAGATTAATAACATTTAGTTTGTTTTTGGTTACCTGAATAACATTAGAATTAATAAAACCTATTTAACAAGCAAATATGGCAGTATTATGTTTAAATGACAATCAATCTTACAGACAGTGTTTTATTTAAGAGAGGAGATTGCTCAATAACCTCAAGTTTGTGTTCTAAAATTATCTTTTATGGGCAAGATAACGAGTCAAAATTACATGACTATAATCATAGCTTATTGCTGCTCTGGGTCATAAATTTAGGAAATCTTCTATTATACATTCGTTGTGTAATTTTAAAAACCATTTATGAATAATCAAACAATAGTAACGTTAGAATAAGCATACACTGAAAATCATCAAACCAAAGATCCCATACAACGTTGCCCAACAGGTGCCATTGTTTGGGCTGATAAAAATGGTGTGGAGAAGGGCAGAGAAAGTAAAAATATAATCCGAAAAGGGGAGAAAAAGGTAGGATTTAGTTAGAACCGAAATAGTTAAACTCTTTTAAAAAAGCTAATGTGCGGCGTGCTTACCACGAAATGAATGGTGCTCTTTTAGTGTGGCCATAAAATCAAAATTAGCCACCAAGTTAAATTGACTAAAGTTTACGGTATTAAACTGCTCATCAAGAGTTAAATTTTGATCTAAATATCTTCTGTAATTCTGTTGTTATATGCAAGAAGATTTAAGTTAAAGAAACGCAATATTGAAACGGATACGTTTTTAATATTTAGCTTCAAGTTAGCTATCGTAGTTAGCTCAGCAATATGCATTTGCGGTGATTATGGCCATTTTTATTGATCTCACCGTGTTCCATTTTAGTTATAAATTTAAAAACAGTGACTTCTTACAGCTTTAATCCGTTCTGATTGGTAAATATTATTGAATCAGAGTTTTATTCAAAATATTTTAAAAATTTCAATAAAATTTTCTAGAGATAATTATATTCTGAATATACCAATGGATAACAAAATTGCCAAGAAAGGAATAACGCTATATACCGCCAAGTTTGTTGGGTATAAAAAAGACGGCTACATATTAAACGAAGTGTACCTCATTAAAATTAGAAGATTAGGTGCAGATAATTTTCAACTACAAAAGAAAAACGGTGATAACATCATAGTTTATCAATCTGCAGAAGAATTAAAAGCTGATTGGGACAGCTTGCATAAAGTAGGGATAATGGATCATTAAATTAGATTTTATTTAGTTGATAGGACTTTTATCAAAGAACAAAAAATTTTTAACCAAATTTGCAAGGTTTATTAAATAACTCCTTATTCGCAGAATATTATGAAATCGCTAGTATGCTGCATTACTTTGATAATTGTTGGCTTGTTAAGTGCTTCAACTCACGTAAATGCTCAATCCAAAAAAAAGCAAATTGCTCTACTTACTTATTTGAATGATAGTCTATTTCGTAATAATGATAGTTTAATTGTGCTGTTAAATTTGGAGCGTTTAAAAAGCAAAGATTTTTTATTGGAGCTTAAGGATACAAAAAAAAGATTAGCAGCAAGCTTAAAAGACTTATCTAAAACTAATGCTGCATTAGAACATGCACAAAATCAAACAGATAGCTTAGATATTGTATTGTTTCAATCTAAAAATTTATCGGATAGTTTATCTTTTGATTTAGAGCACTTTAAAAGTAAAACAGACAGTTTAAGCATTCAAGTTAAAGTAATGCAGGAACAGCTAAGATTAGAGCGTGGTGTCAAGGCAAAAGGAGAGGACGTAGTGTTGGATTATTTAGTAACAGGAGACTTTATTGCTACCAAACCAATAACAATGCAATTGCGTGGGCAGTATGTTAAAACTACGGGCTACAAGTATCAAATAAGTAGCGGGCAAGAAGAAGAGTATGCCTGGCTTAAAATAAGTAAGGCAGTATCTGTAGAAGATTGGGAAGGTGCTTTATTGCAAGGACCATCAGCATTAGTTAATTTTAATGATTTACTTGGCGTAGATCCTGTAAATGTTCATCAGGTAAAATTTATAAGATGGTTATCCCCGTCAAAATGTATAATTGATTTTTACATAACAGAAAATAACCGTACAACATCCAAAAGACACCTTGTTCAAATAATAAATGTAAACCAATTACAAGTCGAAGCAGAGAGGGGTGAGGTGATAGAAATCTTTCCCAAATAATGGATCTAAAGATTAGTCTGAATTTAATTCAGCTTTGGTATGTATTTATATTAAAATTCATTTGCGTTTCTCCTTCTGCCAATACGAAATAAAAAAAAGAATTTTGCATAAAAAAAGCCTGATAATTTATACAATTATCAGGCTTTTTAGTTGTGCTCCGGGCGGGACTTGAACCCGCACGACCAAAAGGTCACAGGATTTTAAGTCCTGCGTGTCTACCAATTCCACCACCAGAGCAACCTGTTAAAGACCTAAGTCTTTGAGGAATAAAAAAAAGGAATTTCTTCCTTTTTTGGAGCGAAAGACGAGATTCGAACTCGCGACCCTCACCTTGGCAAGGTGATGCTCTACCAGCTGAGCTACTTTCGCATATCTTAAAGAACTCTTTCATTCTCTGAAAGCGGTGGCAAAAGTAATACGTTAATTAATTATTACAAACGAAGAATTACTTTTTTTTAAAAAGTTTAAAAAAAACTTCAGAACCCATTCTTGGTTCTATAGATTTGGTGCATTCTTTCATCGTAACTATTTCAAAATCAGAATTAAACAGGTTGTTGTACTCGTCAATGCTACCCCCGAAAGGTGGGCCATTTTTTTTGTCGAAATTAAACAATAAACCAGCTAAGCAACCCTTATCTTTTAAAGTTGCCTTCATAGATGTCACATATTCTTCTCGCAAGCCAGGATCAAGTGCACAAAAGAAGGTTTGTTCTAGAATTAAATCGAACTTTTGATCCAACTTGAAAAAGTCGCTTATCAAATATTGACTACTCGGAAAACCGGGAACTCTTGCCAAAAAATCCTGTTTTGCTTTTTCAGATAGATCAAGACCATAACATTGTTTAAAACCCAATTTGTAGAGTTCTTCTAACTCATAACCATTGCCACAACCAGGAATGAGTATTTTAGTGTTTTTGGTGTAATTGATTTTAACAAAATCCATCAACACTGGATTAGCATAGCCAATATCCCATCCAATTTTGGCATCTAAATATCGGGTGTTCCAGTAGTTAGCATCTAAGTTAGTGTCCAACTCCGCCATCCTTTTTCTTTGGTCCATCTGATTTAATTTCCAACGGTGCTTTCTTTTTTGGTGTATTAGTATCTGCTGGCTTATCTTTAATTATAGGGTCTGAAGTTTTTGGGGGTGCTTTTTTAGTAGGTGCTGGATCTTTGTATCTTGTATTAGAAGGTGTGTTTGGTGTGCTTGTTGGAGTTTCTCTGTTGGCGTAATATTTTTTCCAAAGCTCAAATCTAACTCCTAAATTTATGAGTAACATATCCGTTTTTTTGGCGGTTTTATAATCGTAATGTACTTCGTTTCTTCCGACCTCCTGAGTTACGTCTGCCAGAGGCTGCACTGCTCCTTTATCTCCAATGGTATAGGTAATACTGCTCTCCAAACTAATATTGTCGTTGGCCTTGTAGCTAACGCCTAAGCTTACTCCATAATGAAACCTTTTGGTAAAGATTATTCTGTTGTTGTAGGCTACGCTTTCGTAATCTGGATTTAGCTGAGGATTGTTTGCTGTTATAGTGCTGCCAGTAGAATAATTTCTATGACCAATAAGTACATTGGCAAATGGGGTAACTTTATTGTTGTCGTTTATGTTGATTCTTCCCACTAAAAATAAACCATACATATTGTTTTTTACTCGCATTTCTCCATCGTCTGGTGTTGGAGTAGCAAGCTCTACATCAAAAGTTTTACTCTGCATATTGCCAAAATCCATTCTTGCACCAATTTGAAAATTTATCGGTTCTTGATATGGGAATTTTCTAGATAGGTATGAAAAGTTGAAACCCCAACCATCATCGTATTCAATAGTTTTTAAGTCGCTTTGAGGACAAGCTGCATGTATGCCAATGCCTAAAGATCCTCTGTTTACTTTAGTTTGACCTAAAGATACAAGAGGGATACTTAACAATACTGCTATTATTAAATTCTTCATTTTTTACCTTTTTAATTTTGGGTTGTTTTTATGTCGGTTACCGTCTCTCAATGTTTTCTTTTTTAAATTATTAAGCAATGCTTGTTCCAAATTTATCTCCGTTTGATTGGCTAAACACATTAGCACAAACATCACATCTGCCATTTCATCTGCAAGGTCAACTTTTTTGTCTGATTCTTTAAAGCTTTGTTCTCCATACTTGCGAGACATAATTCGGGCCACCTCGCCAACTTCTTCCATTAATAGAGCCGTGTTGGTTAACTCGTTAAAATATCGAACACCCGTTTTTTTAATCCAATTATCAATGGTTTGCTGAGCTTCTGTAATGGTCATTCCAAAGCAAAAATATAGTAAAACTCTTTATGCCCTAATTTGGGGCATAAAGAAAAATTGAAAGACGTTTTTTAAAAACTCCAGGTATTTTTACTTTGATTATAAGGTTCAAAAGAGAATTTAATTCCGTTTCTAAACCCTTGATTGGTAGCTTCAGAAATCACATAATAAACGCCCAAGCGTATTCTTTCTTTACCCAATTTAAATACTCTGTTCACACCACCAAATAACTCGGCATATTGATAGTTTCTTTCTGGCACCCACAGTGCACCTCCACCTGCCATTATTTTTATGCCCATTTGTTTTATTCCAGGTATTTTACTGGATAAAGAACCATTAAACTGATGCACATAATGGCTTTCAAAGTAGGGCTTAAATACAGCAAAAGAACTGTCAATTTGTTGGTAACCAAAAGTAGGTGGAAGAAATATCCAAGCGTCTCCACCTCGTTGGTATTTGTAGTCCATAATTTTTAGAGATGAAGTATCTAAAAAACCGCCAAACCTAACATTGTACTGTGAAGTACCCATTACACCAATGTTAAATACTTGGTCTATCGCAAATTCACCGTGTTTAAACTTAGTTTGAGAGTTAAACACTCCCTGCAGACCTTGCCTATAGCGTAAACTAAAGGTTGGAAACTTTGAACCTAAAACTACTTTTTCTTTAGGTTCCATAATGTACAATTGTTTAGGTGTGTAAGAAACGCCTATTAAACCTTCCATTGCAGAATGAGATTCGAAGGTTTGAGGAACGTTATTTTCAAACATATTATCTCCTATAGAACCAAATTTGAAGTCTCCTAAGTCACTTCTATAAAGATAATTAGCTGTTGTGCTGAAGTAAAATCCATTAAATAACTCTGTTCTATGGTTTAAATTAAGGTGTGTTTGGTTAAAAAAATTGGCTCTGTTCACAATATCGTTTATTGTAGCAAATTGGTTGATAAAACCAAAGTATCTTCCCGTATTTAAACGAACGCTTGATCTTTTAATAGGGTTGTAGGTATATCTGAAATATAAGTTTCCCCTAAGATCATTGTTTTTAAAACCATAATGAACTCTTGGGATAATTCTCATACTCTTTCGGTTTTCAAATTTTTTGAAGTACTGCACTGCATATTTAACCCTCCAGCCACCAATGGCAACAGGATCAAGAAGTGAAATAGCTGGATCAAAATCCCAAGTTTGCTTTTTTGCCCTATTAATTTTGCCAAAGCCTTCCCATAACAGTTTTAAGGGCGTTATCTTGTTAAATACAGCATCTATACTATCTAAGTATTCTGAACTATTCTTTATTCGTTCTATACTATCATTGTACGCAATAAATTCTCGTTCGTCTTTGCTTAAGGGCACAGGTCGAATGGCGGTCCAAAAAGAAGTATCTTTTTCGTAAGCATCTTCTTTTGTGGTTCCCACTTCTGCATTAAAAAACCGTTTGCTGTAGGTACTATCAAATTTATACTCACTATATTTTACAATGCAATTACCTTTCGTAGTTTGTTGAGCATTTTTGATTTTCCAACGGAATTCTTGGTTCGCCAATAACCATTTTTTGTTTTGAAAGAAATACTCCTGCTTAATTCTAAAGGAGTTGTAAATAATTAAAGAGCCCTTGTTTACTTTTAAGTTGATAGATTTTAAAGCATAAACTTCGTCCCAAACTTCAATAATTCCCTCAAATAAGGCGTTGCCCATTTTTCTTGGAATAACCTTTATGGTGTATACTTTTTGTCCGTTTTCAAACCGTGAACCTAAAAGCTTAAATCGATAACTTAATACTCCGCTTGGGTGTAGAGGCGATACATAAGAATTATCCCCCAACTTTTTGTCAGTAATAAGATTTTTGTAAAAATTGAAATTACTCTCAGTAGTATTCGTAAGAAACAAGGTTCGTTGACTCCCTATTTTTTTTGCAGCCAGTTTTTCTTCTTTTATACCAAAAGGAGGTTTGGAGTGTTGAGTAAAGGTTGCTTCAAATAAATTAAGGTCTGGAATGCTGTCGTTTTTAAAAGGGTCAACATCTTCTTTCTTTTTAGGCTTAGCTGCCTTTGTTTTTATGTTATCCTCAACACTCTTAACGTAGATGTTTCTTTTTTGAGTGGTAAATTGTTGCTTATATTTTTTTTCGTTTGCAATTACTTTCTTAATAATTTCATAAGAAAAGTCTTTTCTTTTTGCAATTACTTTTACAGTACCAAGTTGTTCGTCGGCAGATTCAAGGGTGACATTAAGTGCATCATTTTTATTAAGCACATGTTCTAACTTTACAGATGTGTGGCCAATTATAGAATAGTGCAAGCGATGTAAACCTTCTTCCAGCCTAATTTCATATTGTCCATCTTCGTTAGATACTGCACCTTGGCCGGTGTTTTCAATTCTAATAATAGCACCCATTAATGGCTCTGCATCTTGGTTTACAATATAACCTCTTAGCAAATAGAAGTTCTGAGCAAACAGAACATTTGAGCTTAAAATTAATAGTAAAGTTAATAGCTTTTTCAAAGTGCTTGTTACCTAAACGTTTAGAATATTAATAATGTTACAAAGGAGAGTTAATTTGTTCTACTTCAAGATATTATTTCGACAAAAACAGACTTGCTATAGTTACAAATAGTATATTAGTTTTAATACTTTTTAAGGAATTAAGGGTGATATTAATATTATCTTTGCACTTGGAAGATGAAAAAAGTAATTCTACTAATTTTAGATGGTTGGGGTATAGGGAAAAAGGATAGCTCAGATGCTATTTACAATGCAAATACTCCTTTTTTGGATAGTTTGTCACAAACACCTCATTCAACACTTAAAACATTTGGAGAAAATGTAGGTTTACCGGAAGGTCAAATGGGTAATTCTGAAGTTGGCCATATGAATATTGGAGCAGGCCGCATTGTTTGGCAAATGCTGGTAAGAATTAACAAAGCTTTTAAGGAAAAAACGGTACTTGAAATGAATCAATTTCAAAAACTGATTGTATTAGCAAAAGAGAATTCTTCTAAAAAAATTCACCTAATGGGTCTAGTTTCAGATGGAGGAGTGCACAGTAGTAAAGAACACTTGCTGCATTTAACTCAGCTGTTTAAAGAGCAGGGTGTGGATGATCGAGTATTTGTTCATGCCTTTACAGATGGTAGAGATACAGACCCCAAAAGTGGCAAGCAATATGTAAATGATGTAATTACTTCTCCTATGTTTGGTAATGCAACTTTAGCAACTATTTGTGGTAGATACTATGCAATGGATAGGGATAAACGTTGGGAGCGAACAAAATTAAGCTATGACTTAATGGTGCACGGAAAAGGTAATAAATTTGATAATGCTAAAGCAGTATTTGATATCAGTTATGCTGAAGGAGTTACCGATGAATTTATAATGCCATCTGTTTTAGATAATGAAGGATTAATAAGCGACAACGATATTGTATTTTGTTTTAACTTTAGAACAGATAGAGGCAGACAAATAAGTACTGTGCTAACCCAAGAATCTATGCACGAGCATAATATGCATACTTTAAATCTGGATTATTTTACAATGACCGAGTACGACAAGAAATACAAACATGTAAATGTGTTATTTGATAATCAAGATTTAGTGAATACATTGGGGGAAGTGCTTTCTAACAATGGACTAAATCAGCTAAGAGCAGCAGAAACAGAAAAGTATCCTCATGTAACTTTCTTTTTTAATGGGGGAAGAGAAGAGCCGTTTGAAGGAGAAGAAAGAGTTATGGCAAATTCACCTAAAGTAGCTACTTACGATCTACAACCAGAAATGAGTGCTCCAGAACTTACAGAGAGTTTGAAGAAGAAAATTGAGGAAAACAAATACCATTATATGTGCATTAATTATGCAAATCCTGATATGGTAGGACATACTGGAGTTTTTAGTGCCATAAAAAAAGCGTGCGAAACAGTAGATGGTTGTACAAAAGAGTTAGTGGATCTTGGGCAAAAAAATGGATATAGTTTTATAATTATTGCAGATCACGGAAATGCCGATAAAGCGGTTAATGAGGATGGGAGCCCGAATACTGCACATACAACTAATCTGGTGCCTTGTTATATCTTAGACAAGGATGTAAAATTAGTAGCAGACGGTAGATTGGCAGATGTCGCCCCAACAATTCTTGATATAATGAAGATTAATCAGCCAAAAGATATGGATGGAAAGTCCCTTATTTTAAAGGATTAATTGCTCTATAAATCCACCAACAAAGTAGGAAACGGCTGCAGCTAAACCTCCCAATACTACAGTCTCTAAAATACCCCTTAATGTATTGGTGTTATTCAATCGAGCTTTTAAGAATCCAATGCTAATAAATCCTAAAGTAGTGAGCAAAATGGATAATTCAAATTTGTTGGGCAGTGGAGAAATAACATAATCCCAGAAATAAACGGATAAAGGTATAATGCCTAGTATTAGAAAAGAAATATATGTTGCTGCTCCCACCCAAAACGGGCTTTTAGGATCTTTTTGCATTTCAAGTTCTTCCTTCATCATTACTTCTACCCACCGGTCGTTATCTGATGTAATTACTGCAACTACTTGTTCTAACAAATCTCCGGAAAAACCTTTTGCCTTATAAATATCTCGTATTTCTTCAACCTCTTTATCTGGCATATTTTCTATCTCCCAATACTCAGTTTTTACGTGCTTCTCGTACTTGTCTTGTTCTGTTTTAGTGCTAAGAAAGGCTCCTATGCTCATGGCTAGGCCATCTGCTAATAAGTTGGCAAACCCTAGAATTAAAATTATTGAACTATTTAAACCCGCACCAACAGCTCCACTTACAACAGCAAAAGTGGTAACACTTCCATCAATACCTCCGTATACAAATTCTCCTAGGTAATCGTGGAAAAGCTGAACTGTAGATGAAGATTTATTATGTATCTTATCCTCATTATGCTCATTCATTATATACAAGTTTAGTGCTTAAAACAATCATAAAAAAGAGGATGGTTTATTTGTAATCTTTAGTGATTAGTAAAAGCTGTCAAAGTATATATTTGCGAGCAATGGGTGCCGGAATAGATTATAACGTAATTATAGTATCTTTAGCTGTATGTATAGTGCTTTCATATTTTTTTAGTGAGATTTCTAAAAGAACAAATGTTCCATCTGTATTAATGCTGATTGTAGCCGGTGTGGGCATTGGCCAATTTTTAAATTTTCATCCAGATTACCAATTAGATTTCTTTCCTTACCTCAAAATATTAGGTACAGTAGGATTAATAATGATTGTTTTAGAAGGAGCTCTGGATTTAGAGTTAACCAAAGAAAAACGCCCAATGATCTTAACAGCACTCTTTATTGCTGTGGTTGGAATTTTCGGAAGTATGTTAATTATTGCGGGCATCTTTTATTTTTTATTGGGTATGGGTTTCAATGCAGCTTCGTTATATGCAGCTCCTTTAGCTGTAATAAGCAGTGCTATTGTAATACCAAGTGTTGCCAGCTTAAAAGAGTACGATAAAGAGCTCCTTATTTACGAAAGTTGTTTAAGCGATATTATCGGTATTATGATATTTAATTTGACGGTAAGTATTCTACAAACTCAAAAAGTGGGCAGTTCTATTTGGGAGTTTAGTTGGGAAATTATTATTACTTTAATTGTTTCACTCTTAGTTGGAGTAGGATTGGTGCTTTTATTTAAATTCTTAAAAGCGAAGGTGAAACTATTCTTCTTTATTTCAATTTTAATCTTAATCTATGCATTAGGTAAAATGATTCATCTCAGCCCTCTAGTTTTAATCCTAATGTTTGGTTTAATTCTAAAAAATCACAGCTTATTTTTTAAAGGACCTCTAAAAAACCTTATGACGCGAATGGAGTTTGTCAAAATGGAAAAGGATTTTCACATTATAACTAGAGAAACAGCCTTTGTTTTAAGAACATTCTTTTTTATTGTTTTTGGTTTAACAATTGACTTGCCTAGCCTTGTTAATTTAGATGTCGTAATAATAAGTATACTCTCATTTATTGGCATTTTGCTTGTACGCGTACTTCTTTTAACAGGAGCTGCTAAAAATGCTTCAGATGTTGTTGAATATGTTGCACCTCGAGGTTTAATAACCATACTTCTATTCTACTCAATTCCTGCAGATTTGGTAAGTGATTTATTTAATCCAAGCATTATTCTGTGGGTAGTAATTATTACCAGTTTATATATGTCTTACGGGTTAATTAGATCTGGAAACGATAGTGAATCTAGAGAAACAGATCCTAATTTGGTTGATGTATAGGAGAAATACGACTTTGGTTAATACCTTTTAAAGCTTAAAAGACGTTATTTTGCTTTATTGAAGAGGTTTGCTTACATAGCATTATTACTATTAACTTTTCCCGCAATAGGGCAGCTCTCTACGTTAAAATTTAAAAAACTTAAGCCCCGACAGCACGATACTTTGCTGGTAGATTCTTTAGCAGTGGTATCAGGCAGCGTGTACATTCCAAATTTTAAAGATAAATCGGATTATACGCTCTTTAAAG
>ERZ1046740.55-NODE-55-length-102474-cov-8.192542_pt1 | contig 102474 bp, 87 predicted proteins | sample MGYA00383093_ERZ1046740 | MGnify/ENA primary metagenome ERZ1046740 (study PRJEB29581, sample SAMEA5548363) | metagenome | biome: marine; feature: coastal; material: water | depth 25 m | study: Short-term variability in the microbial, nano- and picoplankton... | reverse complement strand
TTAGAATTAAGTTTCAAGGAACAAGAAATGTGGGCGTACTTGGAGATATGTCTTTTGATCAAATTTCAGTATTTGACTCTGTGTCTACAGCAACGTGTGTTAATCCTACAAACTTTGTTACAACCTCTGTGGCATGTGATAGTGTTAGCTTTAGTTGGACATCAGATGCAAATACAGTATTTAGCACATTGGTTTGGGATACAACCGGATTCGACCCAACATTGGGTGGAAACCCTATTACTCCGGCTACCAGTCCATTTGGATTAGGCGGATTAGCACCAGGAACGAGTTATGATGTGTATTTGATTGACAGCTGTGGTTTAGGTACAACTACACCATTACTACTGCAGTTTACTACTGCAATAGCTCCATTACCAGTTATAGGATTCACGTATTCTCAGAGTAATACAACCCCCAATAATGCAACTGTAGATTTCGATGCTACGGGCACAACAGATGGTCAAGTGTTCTTATGGTCTACTAACAACGGTACTAACAATCAAACTGGTACAACTATTCAGGAAGTGTATACTCAAAACATAAATGACACGGTAAATCTATCTGTTATGAATGCATGTGGAAGTGTTGATACGAGCTTTGTTGTTACCATCCAAGGAATTGGTATTGAAGATAATATGATCAGCAGAACATTGAAGGTCTATCCAAATCCTAACCAAGGTAAGTTCAGAGTTAGTTTTGAGTTAGATGGTCTGAAGCAGGTTGAATTGAGTTTGACGAATGCGCTTGGTCAGCAGGTCTATTCAAAAGAGCTTGGTAAAGTGTCTGGTATTCAAAATGAAGACTTAGATATTTCTGATCTCGCTAAAGGTATTTATGTTCTTCAGGTTGATGCAAATGGACAGCGTTCTAATTACAGAATAATTGTTCAATAGTTAAGATCCTCATCTAACTGAGCTAGACCTGAAAAAAGGGGCTTCGGCCCCTTTTGATTTCATATTAATTCGAGATTAACGTTTGACTTCTCATCAACTGTAATCTCAAACCAAAAGGCCTTCGGGCCTTTTATTATTTCAATACGATCTTGAATTCTGAGCCTTTACCTAAGCTTGAAATCAGCTTTATTTCCAGTCCCAATTTGTATGCAAACTCTTTACACAAGAGCAGACCAAGTCCAGTGCTTTTGTCACCCACAGCATCAATGCTAGCCTCCATATTCCCAGAGTAGAAAGCGTCTATTTGTTCAGAGGTCATACCTTTTCCACTATCCTTTATAGATATAATAACAGATTTTAATTCCCTCTTGGTACTGAGGATAACATTGTCATTATCGGAAGAAAATTTAAGTGCATTGTTCGTTAAATTTCTAATGATAAAGCGGAGCATGTCCTCATCAGTCGTAATCGAAATGTCACTTTCAATATTCAATAGCACATCAACATTTTCGCGTCTATTGTAAAGGGACGCCCTCGATTGAATGCTTTCTAATAGCGGAGTGATTGCAACCGTTTTCTCTTGAACGTAAAGCATGTTCAAATTGTTTTGAGACCATTTCAATAAACTTTCAAGAAGCAAAGTGGTATTGCCAACTTCGCGTTGTATCATACTTAAGTATTTAGCATACTCGTCTGGCGAAATAGATTTCATTTTCCCGATTTCAAGCAGGCTGTTAAACGTATAGAGCGGAGATCTTAAATCATGAGAAAGCACTGTGAAAATTTTGTCTTTAACATTATTGAGCACCTGTAGCGATTTAGATTTTTTGCGGTTTAAAAAGAGCATGTATACCAAACCAACTAAAAAGAGAAAAATCAAGATGAGAATAATATTCAGTGCAAAATTTTCGCTGCGCTGCGCTGCGAGAACCTTTTTGTTTAATGCTTTTTCATTTTGAAGAGTATTAATTTTCTTTTGCTTTTCTTCGGTTTCAAACTTTACAAATAAGTTTTGATACTGTGTTTGGCGCTCCACAGAATTAAGGCTATCGTTTAGTGTTTTGTAGTTTATTAGATGGTCGAATGCAGTTTCATAATCGCCATGTTTTTGAGCGAAGAGATATTTGTTTTCAAGTATTCCAGGAATAACGAATAAGGCATTTTTCTTTATTGCCAAATTATATGCCGTGTCTAATGTGGCCATGGCTTCTGGATAAGCGTTTACTAGATTTAGATACTTGGCCTCGTAGATTAAAGAAAAAATATCGTCGTAAAAAATTTGGGTAGAGGGAAGCGTCTTTAAAGTAGCCTTGATCTTTCTATTAAAATATAAAGTAGAGTCTCTATTATTATGATCATAGTAATAGTCGCCAAACAACATGTAAAGAGTTATTAAATGCTCTTTGTTTTTACTTTTATTAAAATTGATAAGGGCCTTGTCTAAATATTCTTTTTCTTTTTTATCATCATTTAAATAATTGTATCCTGCCAAATTGGAGTAATACAATGCCTTGTTGTAGAAGTCATTTTCTGGGATTAAACTTCTCGTTTCAGATATTAAATTAGCATTACCTGTGGTGTCATTGGTTCTTTCGGTTATCAAAAAAAGATTGTTGCAAAGCTTTACTATGAGTTCCACATCATCTTGAATTTTTGCCATTTCATACGCTTGATAATAGTACTCAAAAGCAGTGTTGAAGTCATTGTAGCGTGTATGTCTATTTCCCAAATAGCGGTAGCCTAGATACCTAGTTTCAGCATGGAGAGAGGTGTCTTTAGATAACTCTTGGACTCTAGTGTAATGCCTAATCTCTTCTTCATTGTTTAAATAGCCTAAGTTGAGGTAATACTTGGCAATCCTGATTGACGTCCAAAGCATATTACTCTTGTTGTCATGAAGAATTGCTAAAGAATCAGCTTTTCGGAATTTGGACAAAACTTGACTACTGTCGGCATTCATATGTTCAAGTACAATTCCTTGATTGGTCAAGGCCTTAACCGTGCGCCATCTGCTCCCATTTGCATCAGACGTTAGGTTAAATTCATACAGCATTGTGTGCAATTGTAATAGCAAGGAATCTGACGCTCTATTGTCATTGGTTACATTTTCAACAATCCAATTAATTCCCTGTTCATTTTTTCTGATTTCAATACGCAAGAGCACGCTGTCTGCATAGTCATCACCTGCAAGAGGTTGAGCGATAAATTGAAGTGGAAAAAGGAGAACAGTTAATAATAACCTGCGCATCATGCTCCCATGAGTTTAGAAATCACTTCCTCACCATGCGATTTAGACAACGTAAATTCTTCACCAGACGTAAGAACCACACGTCTGTTGTTAAATGAAGTCACTTCTTTCATTGCGATGATGATACTCCTGTTGATTCTAATGAAATTAGATTCTGGAAGGTGCTTTTCCATTTCGGAGAGTGTGCCTTTTAAAGTAGATTTTTTATTTTGGAAGTATAGGTTGAAGTAGTTGCCATCTCCTTCTAAATATCGTAATTCAGATAGAGGCAACCTTTCGAACATGTGCCCATCTTTATAAACGAGATAGTCATTTTTAACAACATATCTGCTGTTGTTTTGGCTCTCTTTCTTTTCAGGTAGACGGTGCTTAGAAAGTAAAATACTCGCGTGTAATTGTTCTATTGAAAATGGCTTAATTAAAATATCTAATGGGTTAGTATCTGCAGCATTATCCAATACAGAAAACTCTGTCTGTGCAGTTGTATAAATTACACTTGTGCCATATTTAACACCAATCTCTTTAGTGGTTTCAATACCGTTTTTGAGGCCGTTGATGTTAATATCCATCAAAACTAAATCGGCTGAATTATGATCTAGGAATTCAATAAGCGATTCCCCATTGTCAAACAGACCAATAACTTCATGATCCAACTTCCGCACATACATTTCTAATAACTCACGTTGTATAAGGTTGTCCTCAACAATAATTATATCCATCTCAACAATTCATGATTCAATTCAGTAATAATACAAATCTAAAAGAGGCGATTATTTTTTCTTTCACCACCCGATTTTAAAAGTTTACATACCAAATATATCTGAATACCAATTACATTTCCCTATCCCTTTAAACTTGAGTTAATTAGATAAAAATTCAATTTATATAGAGATGAGGATCTTAGTAATTGACAATTTGGAAGTGGTTTTTTTCGGTTTGAAGTGCCATTTTAATTTCAAGTTTTCTGCTCCTGTTGTCGATTGGGCAAAAGATTTAAAGCAAGCCGAAACTCAAATAAGAAATAATAAATATGATTTTGTCATATCTGAGTTGGAATTTATGGATACTGATGGCTTAGATATTCTAGAATCATTGAATTGCAGGTATAAGACCAAATTTGTTCTTTATACATCCTTGCGAAATGCCTTTAGGTTGAAATGGTTGAAAGAATGCTCCTTTATTGAAAATGTTTGTTTTAAGGAAGATGGCTTTGGTGAATTCACTATCGAGAGCAATTCTGAATTTGGTGGACAAGCGAGTGTAAAAGGATATTCATCGTTTTTATCAAAAAGAGAAGAAGAGGTGCTGAGTTTCATAACAATGGGATTGACGAATAAAAGCATTGCATCTCGACTTCAACTGAGTGATAAGACGGTTGCGACATATAAGCATAGGCTGCTAAAGAAGTTGGGGCTTAGCAGTGAGCTTGAGCTTTTCGCTTTTCAGAATCGACTTTCGAATGTTTCAGTGAATTAATTTAAGGTTTGTCATGAGATCGGTTCGCGAATTACAATGTCAAATAGATTTGTTGCACATATTAGTGTAAATAAATTCAGGAAGAAATTTGCCTGGTGTGATACAGAAAAAAGAACAACCTTTTCTAAAAAACCGATACGAAAGTGTTTTTTTTTTGTGACTTTTTTAAGGAAATAGAAAAATGAAAGACTATAATTAAAAATTAGTTTTTCAAAAGAAAATTCTATGAAGATTGTTCAACGCGCTTTTTTCTTACTGAGCGCCCTTTTCCTTATTTATGCGTGTTCAAAAGAAGATAATTCACAACTGAATCCAAAAGTGCGGTATTCAGACGAAATCTTCACAAACGTTGCGAAGACGACAGCGATTTATAGTGACACTTTTAGTTTCGAAATGGATATTTATACACCCCTTGGCGATACAGAGGTTGATAGACCTGTTGTGATTTTAGCACACGGTGGTGGTTTCTTTGCTGGAACAAAAGAAAATCCAGCCATGGTACGATTGGCTGAGAGTTTAGCAAAACGTGGCTATGTTGCAGCTTCTATCAGTTACCATTTGGCTTCAGGATTTACTGAAATGTTAGACAGCAACAGAGCGACAGCGCTAGTTATGAAGGCAATTGGCGATGGCCGTGCGGCAATTCGTTATATGCGGAAGTCTGCCGCAAATGGCAATGCATACGGTGTAAATCCTAATAAGATCTTCATTGCTGGAAATTCTGCAGGTGCTATTATTGCCTTGCATGTTGGGTTCTTTGATGCGCAAGACAATTTATCTCCGCGTTTAGATTCAATAATGAACGCCAATGGAGGGTTTGAAGGTTTTAGTGGAAACGATGGATACTCTTCTGCGGTAAGCGGTGCGGTAAATATGGCTGGCGGAATTGTGCGCTTGAATTTAATCGATTCAGACGATGCCCCAGTAATCAGTTTTCATGGCGTTGATGATGACGTTGTTCCCGCCAATTGCGATAACGTTTTCTCTGGCGCAACTGGAGGTTTAGATGTTGTTAATGTTTGTGGAAGTATTCCTATTCATGAAAATGCATCGGCCTTAGGCGTTGCAAGTGAATTGAATACGTATCAAGGTGGTCATGTGCCATGGGTAGATGACAATGGAGCTGGAAATGTGCTTTTCAACGAGGTTGAGCAAAAAACTTTTGAATTTTTATTTGAAAACCTTTAAGCTTTTCAATAGAATAAAGAAAAATGCCTCTCTTAATCAGAAATTAACTCTAACTGAAAAACAAGCATTCTCTTTTTCATTTCTTCTTGTCTCAATATTTTAGACACTTCGTCTTTGGCTTCGAATTTCAAGTAGTCGATAAACTCTAAAGTTGAAACGATTTGATTTAATATTCTCTGTCTTACTTTTTCTACGTTCTTATTCATGATTGTATAGTTTAATTTGTCTAATGATAAAATCGTGCCAAAGTGGTTTGACTATCATAAAACCTAAAATGAAGACAGAGAATAGTAGTTTAACTTACAGAAATGTAAACCCGTTTACTCTTTAGATATTTCTCCAAAAAACGCTTTCGAAAAAGCTGTTGGATTTCTTTTCTAAAACCTACTTATTTTTCATAAGGGTAAATCACCTTCCAGTCATTTTTCATGTCAATCACAGTCCAGTTTTCGGCATTGGCTTGATCTAAACCCTTGTCTAGTTTGCCAATGTGAGATTCTCTGTCATAAGCCCATTCACGTACTTCATCTGTATGATGCACGTAGATATTTAGAAAGTTGGTGCTAGATGATGTCCATTGTAACATGGCTAAATCACCATCAGAATTGCCACCAGCCAATACAGGTTTTCTACCTATAATACGTTTGATATTTTCTGGTTTCCCTTCTTTGTCATCGATAAAGAAGAGTTCTGGTAAACGGTCAATTTTGGGTTCACCATTGTTGTAGTTATATTTTGTTTTAATGGTGCTGCCAATAATTTGTTCAGGTGGAATATTGTAAATCGTAGATATAATTGGACGCATAAAATCTACTCCACCGCCGGAAACGACAAAGGTTTTAAACTTGTTTTTTTGAAGGTAAGTCAAGAGCTCCAACATGGGTTGATAGACCAATTCTCTATACTTTTTATTTTTAGTCGGGTGAACCGCAGAGGCCGCCCAATCGCGAACTTTTTTTTCAAATTCAGCTTGCGTATTGTTGCTATGAGTTGTCATCAATAAGGTCATAAGGCCTTTCATGCCCGAACCAGCAATTCCTTTTAAATCATCGTGTATGGCAAAGCTGTATGGCGCTAGTGTATCCCATTCAGGGTGGTCTACCGACATCTCTTTAATTCGATCAATTACAAAGAACAACTGAAAATAAATAGGTTGTTCACTCCAAAGTGTTCCATCGTTGTCGAAGGTAGCAATGCGTTCTTCTCGAGGGATGAAATTAGGATGAGTTTCGTCTACAGAAGCTGAAACAAAATTTATTATATTCTCTTTTGAATCACCCTCGTTCCAGGAGGGAAGAGGGTCCACTATAGTTTCTGGCTCTAGTTCTATTTCTAATTCAGCCTGGTTGCAACTGCCCAGTGCAATTAGAGTACTCACTAAAAATGCGCTGATTTTTTTCATAGTATAAAGCTATTAAATAGGCCGCCTCAATAGTTATTGAGGCGGCCTATGTTTTTAATGGTATTGGTTAATTACTCGTAGGTGTAGATAATTTATCCATCACTTTTTCTAAACTAAAGCTTGCCGCTTTCATTCGCGGAGGATACTCCTGGAATGTGCCTAAGAATTCACCAACAATATCTTGTGCCGGTACTAATAGAAAGACATGATCTAACAACCAGTCGTAATAGGTGTTGGATGTGATTGTTGCTTGCTCATAAGGATCTCGTCTTAAATTGTAAATCAGAGGCACACGTAAAGGTGTAAACGGATTTGCCCAAACTCCGAGAGTCCCTTCCATGCGTTGTTCCATGAAAATGAACTTCCAATCGTCATAACGCATGGCCGTTAAATCACCATCATCAGAAAAGTAAAAAATTTCATGACGACCTGAGAAACCTTCTTCACCCAATAAATGCGGAAGCACATTGTAACCGTCTATGTGCACTTTGAAGTTTCTGCCATTTGCAGATACTCCAGATAACAAATCTTCTTTGATGTTATTGTTTCCGGCAATGGCTAAGAATGTAGGCATCCAATCCATACCAGAAACAATCTGGTTTGAGATTGATCCTGAAGCAATGTTTTCTGGCCAACGTATCATTGCTGGTACTCTCCAGCCGCCTTCCCAGTTTGTGTTTTTCTCACCTCTAAAAGGAGAAGAAGCTGCATCTGGCCACGAATTTTTGTGAGGGCCGTTATCCGTTGAATAGAATACTACGGTGTTGTCTGTAATTTTCAATTCGTCCAGTGCCTTTAACAGTTCGCCAACGTGCATGTCGTGTTCTACCATGCCATCTCCATATTCGTCTTGGCCAGAAATTCCTCTGAGCTCATCTTTTACGTGAGTTCTAAAATGCATGCGTGTTCCATTCCACCACACAAACCATGGGGTGCCTTCATCGTCCATACGCTTGATGAAGTCGATTGCGGCCGCCACCGTTTCATCGTCTATGGTCTCCATTCGCTTTTTAGTCAATGGACCTGTATCTTCAATTTTGCCATCTGCAGATGATTTAATCACCCCTCTAGGGCCATACTTCTTTCTAAAGTTCGGGTATTTTTCAGGATCTGGATAGTCTGGAAGTTCTGGTTCTTCTTCAGCATTTAAGTGATATAAGTTTCCAAGAAATTCGTCAAAGCCATGATTGGTAGGCAAATGCTCATCGCGATCGCCCAAGTGGTTTTTACCAAATTGACCTGTAGCATAGCCTTGGTTTTTCAGAAGCTCTGCTATTGTTGGGTCTTTTTCAGAGATACCTTCTTTAGCGCCAGGTAACCCTACTTTACTCAAGCCAGTTCTAAATACTGATTGACCAAGGATAAAAGAGGAACGCCCTGCTGTGCAGCTTTGTTCTGCATAATAATCAGTGAAGATCATACCTTCATTTGCAATGCGGTCAATATTTGGTGTTTGATAACCCATCATACCTTTCGTATAGGCACTAATGTTAGATTGACCGATGTCATCGCCCCAAATAACAAGGATGTTGGGTTTGTCTCCTTTTTTCTTTTTCTGTGCAAAGGTGGGTGCGCTTAAGAAAAGAGCAGCCGCCAAAACAGAGAGAAATCTTTGATTTCTAATATTCATAAAGTTTTAATTAAAATTCTAAAAAAGTAGTGTGGGGAAATTAAAGAAAAGAACTCAGAAAATTCTGTCAAAATTTTAAAAAGAACGACCTATTCCAACACTAAAAGAATAGTTTTGGTAACCTTCCTTGAAATCTCCAAAAAAGCCAACAGGAATAACCCAATAGTTTTTTAATGGGAAGGAATACTCAATTCCAAGCCTTGCTATTCCTAAGTTTTTATGCTTTTCTATTTCTACACCACCGCCACCGAAAACGCTCAGTTGTGGTAGAATGTTATATGCAATCACTCCTGTGGCAATAAAGGCGCGCTCTCTAATCAAACCCTCTTTTCTAGGAATTACATATTTAGCAAGTTCATAGTCCACCATTATACCAACTTCCCACTTAGGGGCAATTCTGAATAAATAATCGGCACCTGTGGCAGGTACCACATGACCTTCTGAAATGTTGTCTTCTGCTGCACCTTGTGGGACAATACCATACGCAAATGTGAAAGAAGCAAAGTGCTTCCTTTCTTTTTCAGTTGATACCTCTTGCGCAAATGCAAAATATTCAAGTAATGAAAGTGCAATTGAAAGAAATAATTTAGACGGCATAGTTTAGAATTGATAGAAAGCGAATATCACAATTCTATTGTTTACATAAAACGAGATTGACTAATTAATAGGTACATAAGGTTTAATATTGCTTTATTAGAAATTAACTTACAATCTTGTTTTAAATTTTGGAAGAGAAAAGATTAAATAAAGCTATCTCAGAAACTGGATATTGCTCCCGCAGAGAAGCTGATAAGTTGATTGAGCAAGGGAGAGTAAAGGTGAATGGTCAAAAAGTTGGACTCGGAGTAAAAGTGACGAGTGCGGATAGCATCAATGTAAACGGAAAGGTAATTACCAAGGAAGTTGAAAATGTATATCTGGCTTTTCACAAGCCGAAGGGTATTACATGCACCACAGATCTCAAGGATAAAACCAACATCATCGATTTTATTAATTACCCAGAACGAATCTTCCCGATAGGGCGATTAGATAAACCGAGTGAAGGTTTAATTTTCCTGACCAATGACGGTGATATCGTCAATAAAATTCTGAGGTCTAAGAATAACCACGACAAAGAATATGTGGTAAATGTGAATAAGAAAATAAACCGTGTGTTTTTAGAACGCATGGCAAGCGGTGTGCCAATTTTAGGAACCGTTACCAAGAAATGTCGCGTTGAGCAAAAAGATAATTTCACTTTTAAGATTGTTCTTACAGAAGGGTTAAACCGACAAATTAGACGAATGTGCGAATTTTTAGGCTACGAAGTGAAACGTCTAAAGCGCATACGAATTATGAATATCCAATTGGATATTCCTCCTGGAAAGTGGCGTGAATTCACAAAACAAGAATTGTTAGAGGTGAACCGTTTGGTTGCAGACTCTTCAAAAACATTTGATTAATGAAGTGATTGGCAATCGCAGGAGTAACATTTTAGTTTTTTGCATTCTGGTTTGTCGCACCTGAATTGTTAGAAGAATTAGTATTAATTCGATTTCAGTCTTCTTTGAAAAAGACCAGTTTAATTGATACAATTGGAGTCTTCCAAACTATAGATGTTGGCTCGAACTCGGCTAGAGCGAAGATTTTTAACCAAAAGGCAATATGAATTATTGATTAATGTCTTTTCGGAGTTCTTTTGTTTTGTCTCCCCATTTGTCTTCAATAGAGACCATTTGATCCAAATTTGCAAAGGGCGGATATTTGACTTTTACTGTTAAGCGCTGGTAGTGGTGAAAATATATGCCTAATGCCATTCGCAAAGGCAAAGTCTCAGGATGTTTGAGCGAGTATTCCTTAATTCGATTGTATAAGTCGTAATCTGCTCCTTGAATTCTTTCATCCCATAGCCCGATTTTATCTATAAGCTTTCGTTTCAAAACAATGACTGAGCCACTGTAACCGTCTGCGATTGTGTCTTTAAATTTCTTGTAACGCGCATCACCAAACTTATTTAAGTCACCGTACATCAGTTTTAGCATCAACTTTAATGCGAACTTGGTGTTTCCCAAAGTATACTGTATTGGATATTTTATGCGCTTCCAACGTTTAGAGATTTTTCTATGAGCAGCGATATTAGCCAAGTGATCATTTGAAGCAAACGAGAGCGCCTCAATGCCGATGTTTTTATATAGGATATCTATCATTCTAATATCCCACTCTTTGCTTGGAATTGCATCGTTGTTGAAAAAACAAAGCAAATCATATTTGGCATATTTGATACCCAAATTTTGGCAATACGGATAATTAAAATTGGCACCTGTGTTAATAATAGTAACGTTGTCTTTTTCTTTGAAATAGTCATGACTTCCGTCTGTAGAATTGTTGTCAACAACAATGAGTTCAAATGGGAGTGAAGTACATTCAACAAGGGCCTCGTAAAAAATCTCATTAACCGAAAGTTGGTTGTAAATACCGGTGATGATGCTTAACATTGATTCTTATTTATGTGTCGCTTTCTTGTTAAAATTGCCTTTGTGTCTTATTTGAACTTTAAACTAAATCCACAATAATATGGAGGATTATTCTAAGCGGAGCAAGAAATATGGAAATCGTTGGTTTGATTGTGCTTTACTCTTCACTAAAATTAAGTCTAACCTTTTGTAGATTTACAGCGTTTGATTACCAGATACCATAGCATGAAATACTTCATTACTTACTTTTTTGCTGCTTTCATTTTAAGTGCTACTGCTCAAGATTATACGGTTGAAATTCTTTTAGACAATGCAAAAAATGGCTGTTTGCTGTTTAGGTTGCCTGCACAAAGCAACAAAATTGAGGCTTTACGAAAAGCTGGAAGAAATGAGGAAGGAGATGATTTGAAAGCCAAAATGGAGGCTGACCAACAAGCTTGGGTGAATGCCTTTAAAGCAAAATACACCTACGGTAAAGTGTATTTCTTTTTCGATTACAATGCAAGAGCAATAGCAGAAGGAGATTTGAGTTCTGCATTTGATTTCAATTTTAATTTAGTTGAAGAATTGGAACCTAAATTTTTAGTTGCAGGGCCAGATCAAACAGAAACATTTAGTCTAAATGGAATTGTAATATTAACTCCAGATATGAAAGAAGTGCCTAAAAAGATGCCTAAATTCATTTCAGCATGGGGCTTTGCCCATCTCTCCAAAAAAACCTATTTCCAAATGGCTTATGAGTTGAGTGCTGTTTTAAATAAATATTATTGATCACCGAATTCACACTCTTTTAACTACTTGTTAGACTAAGCGTTGAAAGTTTTTTGAGTAAGCAGCGTTCCTATATTTGCACGCAATAAAATGTCAACATGAACAAGTCTATTAAGGGGTTTTCAAAACTTTCCAAAGAAGGAAAGATTGAGTGGTTAGTTAACGAACATTTTGAAAACCCTCAAGAAGCACGTAAAGTTATTGAAACGTATTGGCACGCTGATCCTAAACGTCAGAAAATTCATGACGACTTCATAGAAAATACCATTACCAACTTTTATTTGCCTTTGGGTGTTGCACCCAACTTTATGATTAATGGTGATATTATTTCTATGCCAATGGCTATTGAAGAGAGCTCAGTGGTTGCGGCAGCAAGTAAAGCAGCCCAATTCTGGTTACATCGTGGTGGGTTCAAGGCCGAAGTTGTTTCCACAAAGAAAATAGGACATGTGCACTTTATGCATAAAGGGAATAGCGCTAAACTTCGTCAGTTTATAGAAGACATAAAAGATCAATTTTTTGAAGACTCCCGCTCTATTACAGCAAATATGCGCGCTAGAGGCGGAGGTGTGACGGGAATTTCTTTGGTAGATAAAACTTTTGAATTAGACAATTATTATCAGCTCGAAGCTGGTTTTGAGACGTGTGATTCTATGGGGGCAAATTTCATCAACTCTTGTCTTGAGCAGTTTGCAAAGACATTAAAGGCTCAAATTGAAACGTCTGAAGCTTTCACTGAAGAGGAAAAGGATATTCAAATTGTGATGTGTATACTCTCTAACTACACCCCAGAATGTATTGTTAGAGCCGAGGTGTCATGTCCTGTTGCTCAGCTGGACGAAGGGACAGGGGTGAGCCCGAAAGAATTTGTGGAAAAGTTTAGTAGAGCAGTTGAAATCGCTGAAATAGAACCGTATCGAGCTGCCACGCATAACAAAGGAATAATGAATGGTGTTGATGCTGTGGTTCTTGCAACGGGAAATGATTTCCGAGCTGTCGAGGCTTCATGCCATACGTATGCTTCAAGAAAGGGGAAGTACAGTAGTTTGACGCATTGTTCTGTTAAAGATGATGTATTTAAATTCTGGATTGAAATACCATTGTCTTTGGGAGTTGTGGGTGGCATTACTTCTTTGCACCCTGCGGTTAAACTTTCGTTAGAAATGTTGGATCATCCATCTGCAGAACAGTTAATGAAGGCGGTTGCAGTAAGTGGATTAGCTCAGAATTTTGCTGCATTAAGAGCATTGGTGACTACAGGTATTCAAAAGGGTCACATGAAAATGCACCTGCTGAATATTCTAAACCAATTGGAAGCAACGAAAGCTGAAATTGAAGAGGTCAGAGCTTTTTTTGAAAACAAAGTCCCTCACCACAGCGATGTTGTTAAAAAGTTCTGCGATATCCGGGGCATAAAAAGCCCAAGTGAGATTTCTAAAAAGAAATAATCGGTACGATAATAAAATATATTTGATCCCGCTAAGGCGGGATTTTTTATGAGCGAAAGGTTTTACAGTCACGGAAAGTTGTTACTCACTGCAGAGTATCTGGTAGTAGATGGTGCTAATGCATTTGCATTGCCTTGCAAATTTGGCCAAGATTTGGTGATTAAAGATGTTGGCGAATCTGAAAGCCTCGAAATATCTTGGAAAAGCTATACGGACAAAGGAGAAAAGTGGTTTGATGGACGTTTCGTTTCTCGAGCATTTCCTTCAAGGACTGGTGGGATAAGGACTGTTGTTGAACCTTATTCGTCTACCGATGACGAGGTTGCGTTAAAATTATCAATGCTGCTTTTCAATGCTTTTAAGTTAGTTGAAGAGATTCCGAAGCGCAAATTTGAAATTACGACAACGCTGGAATTTCCGCAAGATTGGGGACTGGGAAGTAGTTCGACACTTGTCGTAAATATCTCTAAATGGTTAAGCATTAATCCGTATCAATTATTTTTTGCATGGTCGCACGGTAGTGGGTACGATTTGGCATGTGCGAATGCTAATACTGGTATTTTGTATCATAAAAATGGAATTGAGCCGGTAATTGCTAATATCGATTGGAATCCATCATTCAAAGATGAAATCTTCTTTTTGCACCTTGGTGAAAAACAGAAAAGTGAAAGAGAAGTGAAAAAATATGCCCAGCTCAATTTTGACAGAAATGCTGCTATTTTTCAAGTCAATGAATTGACCAAAAGAATGGTTCAATCATCTAGCTTGAGTGAGTTTGAAACCATCATGCATGAGCACGAATTGTTGATTTCTTCCATTTTACAAAAAATTCCTGTTAAAGAGCAATTGTTTTCAGATTATGAAGGGAGCATTAAATCATTGGGAGCTTGGGGAGGCGATTTTGTTATGGTAACCAAAAGACCTGGATTTAGATCCTATTTCGAAGGTAAGGGTTTCTCAACTTTGCTGTCCTATGAAGGTATGATTTATGGAAGTTAACTTTTTCTAAATCTCCACCGTTATATCTACAAGCAATTGTTATTTTTATATTTAACGGGCTAAAACATTTTGAAAAACATCTCTCTTATACTGTTTTTGTGCATCTGCACAATGACCACAAATGCCGCGCATTTGGTGGGGGGAGAGATAAGTTACAAATGCCTTGGAAGCAACAATTACGAAATTACACTAAAAATTTATCGAGATTGCAATAGTTCTGGAGCTCAATTTGATCCTCAAGCGGCTATTGGAATTTTTAATAATTCTGGATTGTTTACAACTCTTGCAGTAACGCTTGGTCCAATTATTCAATTACCTACAACCGTTGCTAACCCATGTTTGATAATTCCACCAAACATTTGTACGCAAATGGCAACGTATAAAACAACCGTTTTTCTTCCTCCTGCAGTGGGTGGTTATACGATTACGCATCAGCGGTGTTGCCGGAATGCTACAATTACTAATATTCCAAACCCTGGAACATGGGGCAATACGTACACCATAGAAATTCCGTCTAATGATGTGAGTTGTAATAGCTCTCCTGCCTATAGTGTTAATCCGCCCATTATTCTTTGCACGAATGATTCTTTAAACATCAATTCCTCTGCAAATGAAATTGATGGAGACTCTCTGTTTTATGAATTGTGTGATCCTTTACATGGGGGCTCTCAAAATACACCTGCTCCAAATCCACCATTGGCTCCAAATTATGCAAGTGTTCCCTTTTCAGGGACGTATTCTTCTACGAATCCAATGAATGCAAACCCCGCGTTTTCCATAAATCCAAATACAGGTTATATTTCAGGAAAGCCTACGCAAGCTGGGCAATATGTAGTAGCCATCTGTGTGAGCGAATACCGAAATGGAGTATTGTTGAGCACCACCATGCGTGATTATCAATTTAATGTAACCAATTGTACAAGTAATGTGACTACTCAAATTGTACCTCAATCAAGTAATTGTACAGGACGTACCGTAAGTTTTTCTAACAATACAATAAATGGCTCAAAATTTCTATGGGACTTTGGAGATCCAAGTACAAATGCAGATACAAGTGTTGCTCAAAATCCAACATACACATTCGCAGATACAGGTACTTATCGAATTAAATTGATTGTTAACAAAGGGTGGCCTTGTTCAGACTCATCTACAATTACTGTAAAAGTGTATTACCCCGTTACTTCAAAATACAAGTGGAGCGGTGATGTGTGTTTGGATGAACAACAGCTAAATTTTACACCAGATGCTGGTTTAAGTGGTAATGCTTCGTATTTCTGGTACTTTGGCCCCAATGCGAATATTACACAAAGCACGAGCGAATTTCCTCCACCTATTACATTCAATGCTCCTGGGAAATATTATGTGACCTTGCAAGCTGAAGACTACGGCTGTAGTGATGTCTATGGCGATACGATAACTATTTACGAAAGACCGAATGCAGATTTTACAATTGACAATTTTGTCGGGTGTGTTCCGTTTACGGTGAATTTCAATGATAATTCAGATGGTGGAACGTTGCTAAAATATGTATGGGATTTTGGAGACGGAAATACATCCAACGATGCCAGTCCGTTTCATATCTATACAATTTCCGGAAACTATTCAGTCTCGTTGATGGTTTATACTGAAACTGGGTGCATAGATACTTCGTATTTTTTCTATCCAGATAGTGTTATTGCGAATCCATCACCAACGTCTTATTTCACTATCAATCCGAGAGAAGTTTCTATTTATGAACCGATAGTAGAAGTGATTACAGACCCTCTTGGCACAAACGAAACGTCAGTGCTATTTATGGACGATGGAGCGCAATATCAAAATGCAACAATTGTAAAGCACAGTTACTCGGATACAGGAACCTTTGCTGTAACATATGTGGTCACAAATCAATTCAATTGCACTGATACTTTGGTGAAGTATGTGCGCGTAAAACCTGAAACGAACATCTTTGTGCCTAATGCCTTTACTCCTGATGGAGATGGCAACAATGAAATTTTTCTTCCTGAAATTACTGGCGCGTTAGAATACGAGTTCTTGATTTTTGACCGATGGGGACAAGCAGTGTTTAAAACCAACGATTTAAATACAGGATGGAATGGTTTAAAGAACAATTCTGGAATAACGATGCCGATGGATGTCTATACCTTTGTCATTAACATCAAAGATTTAAACCAAGAATTTGTGACTAGGAATGGCACGATATTGCTGATTAAGTAATTTGCTTATAGGTAAAGTACATTAGGCCTATACAAAGGCAAACGCTGAGTAAAATGTTTATAACTGCAAGCGTGAAAAACCCTTCTCTCAAAAGTTGAAAAGTTTCAAAACTAAACGTTGAGAATGTGCTAAAGCCCCCGCAGAACCCCACGATAATTAGGAATTTTAAATTCTGAGGCAGCTTGCCTAAGTCGATAAATAACCATATAAGGATGAGGAGTAAACTGCTTAATAGATTTGATGTTAAGGTTGCAGCTGTTGCGCTGAGTTTATTCTGCCACATTCCTGTAAACAGCATTGAAATTCCATAACGAGAAAGGCTACCCAAACCTCCACCAATAAAAACTAAAAATATATTTTTCATAGCTTTAAATCTGATGATAAAAGTAATTAAATGAACGTTGAGGAGTACATATTCAACTTGAACGAAAACGAGAAGAAAATTGCGCAATTTTTAAGAAAAAAATTCTGAATTTGGCTTTGAACGTTGAAGAGAAGATTGCGTATGGTCTCCCATTCTTTTTTTATTTGGGACCACTTTGCTATTTGGCACCTAGGAAACATGTCGTGGATCTCGGCATTATGGATAGCCAGCAATTTGTTGTCAACAAGCAGTTTTTGAATATTGAAGGACGCAAGCGAGTAGAGAGCTTGATTTATAAAAGCATTGAGTCTATTGATTCTGAAATTCTTCGTCAGACATTAGTCGAAGCTATTAAATTGAGTCAGAATAAGAAGAAGAAAAAGCGCTAAGCTTTTGGTATAAAACGAACAGCGACTTTGTAACAGAAAATTCCAATTGCAGATCCTAACAAACCACCCCCAATAACATCGAGAGGGAAGTGAACACCTAAGTAAACTCTGCTGTAAGAAATGAGTGTTGCCCAAACTAGAAGTGCCCAAAGGATGTACGGGTATTTCTGTTTAAAAATAAAACCCATTAAAACGGCAAAACCAAAAGTGTTGGTTGCGTGAGAAGAAACAAAACCAAACCAACCGCCACAACCATTTTTAACAAGTCTAAACTTTCCTTCTAGATCTTCTGTGTGGCACGGGCGAAGACGTTCAAATACATTTTTAAATCCGTGAACAGATATCTGATCTGTTAAAACAATACATGCGATTGAAGCAACAACGAAAATGAATGCTGTTTTAAGGTCAAACTTTTTGAAGAGTAAAAAAACGAAGAAACCATACAAAGGAGTCCAAATGGCAATTTCAGAAATAGTAAGGAAAATTGAATCTAGAGATTCTATTCCCCATTTGTTTAAAGCAATGAAAAGTGCTTTATCCCATTCTATTATTTGATCTATAAACGCCATTTATTGAAGTGCATTCCAAAGCGTATCTTTTAATTGGGCGATGTTTTGTTGACTTACGGCAGAAAAGAAAACAACTTCTATTTCTTTAGGAAAAAGAGAATGGATTTCTTGCGTCAATTCATCATCTAAAAGATCACTCTTGCTGATACCAAGTATTACTTTTTTATCTAATAAATCTGGATTATATAGTCGCAGTTCTTCTTTTAGAATATCAAATTCTTTTAAATGATCATCAGAGTCTGAGGGAACTAGAAATAGCAACGCTGAGTTTCTTTCAATGTGTCTGAGAAAGCGATGACCAAGGCCTTTTCCTTCGCTCGCCCCTTCAATGATCCCAGGAATATCCGCCATCACAAAAGAGGTGTGCCCTCTGTGTTGAACCATTCCTAAATTAGGTGTAAGGGTTGTAAAGGGGTAATTAGCGATTTCAGGTTTTGCTGCGCTTACGACAGATAGTAAAGTAGATTTGCCTGCGTTTGGAAATCCAACTAAGCCAATGTCTGCAAGAACTTTAAGTTCTAATATGCACCAACCTTCTGTTCCTTCCTCACCAGGCTGCGCGTAGCGAGGAGTCTGATTTGTAGAAGATTTAAAATTGGTGTTACCCAATCCTCCTTTTCCTCCGCGCACTAAAATTACTTCTTGTCCCTCTTCTGTAATTTCGAAAAGTATATCGTGTGTTTCTCCATTTCTAGCTACAGTGCCCAAAGGCACATCTATGTAAACATCATCACCATCACTTCCATGTCTGTCACCACGACTGCCGTTTCCGCCTCTTTCAGCTTTTATATGTTTCTTAAACTTTAAGTGAAGGAGTGTCCAAAAATTACTGCTACCGCGGATAATTACGTGTCCACCACGACCACCATCACCACCGTCTGGGCCACCTTTAGGGATGCCGCGTCCACGATAAAAATGCGCAGAACCCTGACCGCCATGGCCAGAAGCACAGTAAATTTTTACGTAGTCGATAAAATTTGGATTAGACATATTTTCTCTTCTTAAGCGTGGTTGTCAATTGCTTGACAAAGTCTTTCGAAAATCACATCGATTTCTCCGATGCCATCTATTTCCTCAAACTTATTTACTGCAGAATAAAAATCTGCAACCACAGCAGTTTGCTGGTTGTAAACTGATATTCTATTTCTGATAATGTTTTCGTCTTGGTCGTCTGCACGGCCGCTGTCTTGACCTCTTAGCAAAAGACGATTTACCAATTCGTCTTCAGACACAGAAAGTGCAGTCATTACTGTAATGTCTGTTCCTTTTCCAGTTAAAAAAACTTTCAAGGCTTCTGCTTGAGGCGTTGTTCGTGGGAAACCGTCAAAGATAAAACCTTCAGCATTCAGATTTTTATCTACTTCACTTTCCAGCATATTGATTGTGACGCTGTCTGGTACAAGCTCACCTTTGTCGATATAGCTTTTTGCAAGTTGACCTAATTCAGTCGAACCTTTTATATTGGCTCTGAAAATATCACCAGTAGAAAGATGAACTAAATTGTATTTTGAGGTAAGTTTTGCTGCTTGAGTTCCTTTTCCAGCTCCCGGAGGGCCAAATAATACTAAGTTAAGCATAGTGAGAAAGATTGCTTTTGTTGCTAATTATTTTTCTTAACGAGGGCGCGAAGATAGCTAAAATAGGCTGAGTTAAGTGGTTGTTATCAATGTGTAAAATTAGGTCGTTCCATCTATTTTAATGCACTCACATTTCTGTGGAATGTTATTTTTGCCTACCAAATTTTTTGAGACGTATGGAGAATGTGTATTGTGTGATAATGGCAGGTGGAGTAGGAAGCAGGTTTTGGCCATTAAGTACGGGGAATCACCCGAAACAGTTTATCGATGTTTTGGGTATTGGAGAAACACTGTTGCAAAGCACATTCAACAGATTCAAAAAAATAGTTCCTGAAGAAAATATTTTGATTGTAACCAATGCACGCTACACGGAGTTGGTAAAAGAACAGTTGCCAAGCATGCAAGACGATCAAATCTTATTGGAGCCAGCGAAACGCAATACAACACCATGCATAGCTTACGCGACCTTTAAAGTGCTTGAGAAAAACAAAGACGCGGTTTTTGTGATATCTCCTTCGGATCATTTAATCACAGATGACGCTAAGTTTCAAGCTGCAATAGAAGCAACTGTTGAAGAATCTACAAAGAACAATGTGCTTTGTACCTTAGGAATAAAGCCGCACAGGCCTTCAACATCGTACGGTTACATCCAGCACAATGGTATTAAAAGCGAGTTGGGAAATGGAGTTAAAAAAGTAAAGTCATTTACAGAAAAACCAAATTTAGAACATGCACAAGTATTTCTTGACAGTGGAGACTTTTTGTGGAATTCAGGTATTTTCATCTGGGGAGGTCATGCCATTTATGAAGCTTTGAAAAAATATACAAACAGCACCTTTTTACTTTTTGAAGAAGGAAAAGGACTGTATTACACTGATGCGGAAAGTATGTTTATTAAAAAAATATACCCACAATGCCACAACGAAAGCATTGATTATGCCGTAATGGAGAAAGCAGACAATGTTTACGTTCTTCCTGTCTCTTTTGGTTGGAATGACTTGGGAACCTGGGGATCTGTTTACGAGTACAATCAGAATGAAGAAGGCGAGAATGTCATCGTTAATAAAAATGCAATTTTATCCAACTCTTCTGGAAATGTAATTTCTGTGAGTAAAGAGAAGATGGTAGTTGTTGATGGGATAAACGACTACATCATTGCTGAATCAGACGGCAAGATTTTAATCTTTCCGAAATCGAAAGAGGAAAAGATTAAAAATGTAGTGAACGATGTTAAGGTAAACTTTGGTGATAAGTTTATTTAGTTAACTTTTCAAAAACTCATAAATAACCAATATCTTCACTCTTCATTTTAGTATATGTCTGAAAACGATTTAGACGCTTCTGTTAACGAATCTGAGGAGGCGGAAGAAAAAGAAAAAGCAACTTTTCATGCTAAGGGACTGTTCAAATCCCTTCGTTCACTTTTACACGATAGATTAAGTATTAAAGATCTAGACGATTCTGAAAAAACCATTCAAGGGATTCAGAAAGATGTTGAGTTCAGTGGTTTTAACGTGTGGATTTTAATCTTTAGCATTATCATTTGTTCCATAGGGTTGAATGCCAATTCTATTGCGGTTGTTATTGGTGCCATGCTTATCTCTCCTTTAATGGGACCGATTATGGGTATGGGTTTATCCATTGGGATTAATGACTTGAGTACTTTTAGAAAGTCACTCAAAAGCTTAGGATTCGCGATTTTTATAGCAGTCTTTACCTCTTTTGTGTTTTTCTTCTTTGTCCCCTTAGGGAATGACTATTCAGAATTATTAGCGCGTACGCGTCCGGATATTCGCGATGTGTTTATTGCGATTTTTGGTGGTTTGTCTGGAATTTTAGCTGGTTCTCGAAAGGAAAAAACAAATGTAATACCTGGAGTTGCTATTGCCACCGCTTTAATGCCACCACTTTGTACAGCGGGTTACGGTCTGGCATCGGGACATTACGAATACTTTTTTGGTGCGTTCTATCTTTTTGTAATCAATACGTTCTTTATTGCTCTGGCCAGTATTTTAGTTGTGCGTTATTTACGTTTTCCTGTTACCACTTTCGTGAGTAAAGAGCGCGAAAACAGCGCACGCAGAATTATCGTTTTTGCCACTTTGGTGATAATTATTCCGAGCGTATATGTGTTTTATAATGTAGTGAAAGAGACTTATTTCTATAGAGAAGCGAATGTCTTTATTGATAAAAATATTTCTTATGAAGGTTGTGAGATTATAAAAAAAGAAGTGAAATACAAACCAGATAGTGTTTCAGTGATTAACCTTGCGATTATTGGGGATGCAATTCCTGAAAGGAACATTGAGCATTGGCAAGATCTATTAGATAAGAGATTGGATAATACTATTTTGAATATTTTTCAAGGTAACAATAAGGAGATGGCACGGCTTGCAGAGTTCAAGGATATGATGGATGTTTTTGGTCAAGCACAATCGGCAAATGTCTACAAGGAGCAGGAAATAATTAGACTTCAGGAGCAAATTAGAATGATCGAAAAAGGGCAATTTCCAAAGAGTGTCACCGAAGAATTGAAAATTCAATTTCCAGCTTTAGCTCAAGTTAGCATAGGGATGATGATGAAGCACAATTTTATTGATGACATGGACACCATTCCGACTTTACTTTTAGAGTGGACAGATTCATTGACAACACCTGAAAATGTATTGATTGATCAGAAAAAAATTATCGATCTATTAAAAATACGCCTGCAAAGCGATTCGGTTTATGTGGAAAGTATAAACTAAAAATCCCTCGGCACGGACGAGGGATTGTAAAGTGTAAACTGGAATTTTCTATTTTAAACTTCCGATCATGTTTTTCGGTTTTACCCAGGCATCATATTCTTCAGCTGTTACATAACCTAAACGTACAGCTTCTTCTTTTAAAGTTGTTCCATTTTGGTGCGCAGTGTTTGCTATTTCAGCGGCTTTATAATAGCCGATCTTTGTATTCAAGGCAGTCACCAACATTAAACTGTTGTTTAATAAATGTTCAATTGTTTTATAGTTTGGCTCAATACCTGATGCGCAATGCTCTTCAAAAGAAACACAAGCATCTCCTAATAATTCGGCACTTTGCAAAAGGTTGTAAGCCATCATTGGCTTAAATACATTTAGCTCGTAATGACCTTGTGTTCCGCCTACGGTTATAGCAACATCGTTACCCATCACCTGTGCGCAAACCATGGTCATTGCTTCCGCTTGAGTAGGGTTAACTTTTCCAGGCATAATAGAAGAACCGGGCTCATTTGCTGGAATGATTAATTCACCAATTCCCGAACGCGGACCTGAAGCCATCATGCGAATGTCGTTGGCAATTTTATTTAAAGAAACTGCAAGTTGCTTTAATGCACCATGCGATTCTACAATAGCATCGTGTGCAGCCAAAGCTTCAAATTTGTTCTCAGCAGTGATAAATGGTAAACCTGTAAACTCAGCAATTTTCTGAGCAACCAAAACATCGTAACCTTCAGGCGTGTTTAGTCCAGTTCCTACTGCTGTTCCGCCTAAAGCGAGCTCTGCAAGATGCGCGAGTGTGTTGTTTAGTGCTTTCAGACCATGGTTTAACTGAGAAACATAACCAGAAAATTCTTGACCAATTGTGAGTGGCGTGGCATCCATTAAATGAGTACGGCCAATTTTAACAACCTCTTTGTATTGTTCAGCTTTCGCTTGAAGTGTATCTCTTAATTTTTCAACCCCTGGAATTGTTTTTTTCGCAATCATCTTGTAGCACGCAATGTGCATACCGGTAGGGAAAGTGTCGTTAGACGATTGTGACTTATTTACATCGTCATTTGGAGCAATTGTTTTTTCGCCTTCGCCAATAACATTGCCCGCAATTTGATGTGCTCTATTGGCAATCACTTCATTGCAATTCATATTGCTTTGCGTACCTGAGCCTGTTTGCCATATTACCAAAGGAAATTGATCGTTGTGTTTCCCTTTTAAAATTTCATCGCACGCTGCTCCAATTAAATCACGTTTCTCAACTGGTAAAACTCCTAGTTCGTAATTGGCATGTGCAGCGGCTTTTTTTAAGTATGCGAATCCATAAACCACTTCTAGCGGCATAGATGCAGATGGTCCGATTTTGAAATTGTTTCTAGACCTTTCTGTTTGTGCACCCCAAAGTTTATCGGCAGGTACTTTTACATCACCCATGGTGTCTTTTTCTATGCGGTATTTCATAATTTATTTATTTCTGAAATGATTAGTAGCAATTTAAATAGGCTGGCAAAGGTAAGGCACAAAAGCCAAAAATTGTATGGATTCAGGTCTCGAAGAATATGACATTTCGCCAAGAATTAAGACTTAGAAAAAACAAGTATTGGGGTTTGTAAAAACAATTTTAGTATTACTTTAGCCACCTGAAAAAAAGAATTAGAAGATGGCCAAGTTTTTAGGATTTTTAGTTTTCGTGTTGGTTGCAACAATGGGTTTTGGGATGTTGATGTTCCTGGCATTGTTTGTAGGATATTGGATAACACTTGTTCTTGTAGAAAAAGTAAATCCGAATATGGCTTATAAAATGATAGGACATAAGGAAGAAGAGTAAAAACATTCCTTGTTTAAAATATAAAATCCCGCCTTAGCGGGATTTTTTTATTCATGACTTTTACTGTTTAAAGTATATCGTTCATTTTTTCAGCAGGTCTAGCCACTACAGCATCTTCACCTTTTACAATTATTGGGCGCTCCATTAGTTTAGGATATTCAATCATCGCTAAGATTATTTCGGCCTCGTCCAACTCTTTTCCTTTAAATTGCTCTTTCCAGTCCGCTTCTTTTTTTCGAATTAAATCAATGGCATCCATATTAAGTTTTTCTATGACGCCTTCGAGTTCTTCTTCTGTAACTGGAGTGTTTATGTAATCAACAACTTCATGCTGAATGCCTTTTTCTTTTAACATTTTTAAGGCTTCTCTACTTTTTCCACACCTGTTGTTGTGATAAATCTTAACCATTTTTATTTTATTATATGTACGATACCATTAGATTCAATATTACGCTGACATGCGTCTTCCGCATAGATGAGCCAAAAATAAACACCTTCACTTAATTCTTCGTTTTCAAAAGTACCATCCCAAGAAAAGTTATTATCAGTAGTGCTATATACCAACCCACCCCAGCGATTATAAATTTCTATTTTGAAACTGTTGTAACTATTCAATAGACCGGAACCAATCATTGTCAGGTTGTCGTTGTCACCATCATTGTTTGGAGTAAAGACATTTGGCATTAATTTTTCGATATCAACAATAGCGTCAATTGCAACTTCTTTTATTTCCGTTCTAATAATATTGCAAACCGTATCGAAGCTAAAAAGTGTAATTGTATAAATACCTGGCTCTTGATATAGGCAAGAAACGTTGCGGCCTGTTAATGTGTCTCCATTACCCATATCCCATAAATGGTATTGAAAACCACTGCCTAATTGTAATAATTCTATCGCTTTTAGCGGATTGCAAGCGTCTTGATCTATTAAAAAGTCGGTTTGATTAGGTGGTTTTTTAAAAGTGACTTGTTGAATTACGGTATCTGTGGTGTTGCAAGTATTATCAATAGCAATAAGCTTTATGTCGTAGGTGCCTTGGAAAGTGAAAGTATGTATTGGATTGTCCTGAGTCGAAGATGTACCATCACCAAATTCCCACACGTATGAATCTGCTCCCATCGTTATGTTGGTTAAGGATATAGTGAACGGTGTTTGGCATGTGTCATAAGGGCCAATAGTAAACCCTGGATTTACGATGTTGCTTTCTAACCGAATCTTCAATTGTGTAGTGTCCCATATTTGACAATTTGTGTCAATTCCAATTATCGAAATAGTATAAGAACCGGTGTCTGTGTATAGTTTAGTGGGTGCAAAACCGGTATCAATAATTCCGTCTCCAAAGTGCCAAATCATTAAATCAATGTTGGTAGAGTTGTTTAAATATTCTAACTGCCAGGGAACGCAGTTTGTGTCATTAGGAACAGTTACATCTACATTTGGACCTTGATAATCAAATTCAATTTTCGTTGAACCTAGGTTGCAATTGTTAGATCCGTTTACGTGAGAATAGACATTTCCAGGAAACGTTGGAAAAGATTGCTGACCACAACCAGCGCAAATTGCCTGATAAATGGTTCCATCTTTACTGAATCTCGAAGTTCCGCCATCTACATGTTCGGCAGATGCATCGCCAAAAAATGAGGCATATTCTAGACTTTTCCAACTTCCGTCTAATACAAGAAAGTAAAAGTCATTTCCGTTTGTTGTGCTGTCCTGAGCATCAGGTGTCGTGGGTAACCCAATGGTATTTCCTTGTTGAAAACCAACATTTCCGCCCCAACCGCTGAGGTATACATTTTTACAACCATCTACCATAAATGCTGTGGGTGATATATTTACGGTAGTTCTTTGATTATTTCCGAAAACTGTAGAAACAATTGAAGTACTTAAATCGCTAGACAGTTTATGTAAAAATTGCGCGCTATTTGCAATTGCCCAAGTGGCTGGAGTTACAGGGTACTGTCCAAGTGTTTGACCAAATACATAAATGGCATTGTCTCTATCGATATCAACAAAAAAGTTTTGATCGTAAGCATTGGTGCCATTATAAGTAAGAGCTTCAATTTGATCAAGAGACCAGTCGTATTTTAAAATAAAGCCATCTGTAGAACCGCCGCCATATTGTTGCTGATAGCACCCAGTGGTTGTAGGTAGATTGGCACTCTTTGTGCCACCTGCAACAATTAAATAATAGTTTCCAGCATCACGCATAGGTCTTACCCCTAGAGCTGCGTCATCATCCATTCCGAGAAGGACTCTTTTAAAAGGTGCTTGAGAGCAGTCGTTGTTCAATGAGAACAGCGCAGCGTTTTGTTTTGTGAATGAGCCCCAGTTCGTTCCCATAAAATCATTAGAAAATGTAGAAGTAGCAACATGAATAAATGAGCTGTCCACAATGACTTCACCTCTAGAATTATCCCCATAGTTTACAGTCAAGTTTTTGTTCGCTCCATCGGTATCTGTTCCACCAATAAATGTGCTACCAACCAAAGATCCACCGGTTGAATTTAAATGTGTAACAACAATATCAACACCATTACCAAAAGGAGTGCCGCCTACGCTTGTTGAGGGACCTCCGTTAAAAGAAGTATCCAATGCATTAGAAGTTACGGGGTAATCGTTTGCGCCTGTAACGCCCATTATTACTAAACCGTCATTGTTTGAAGCAACCATGCTGTGTGGTTGATCGGGTCCATTACTACCGCCTATATAGGAGGAATAAATAAGTTGGGTGCCACTCGAGTTAAATTTTGTAATGGCCATATCAATAAATCCGCCTGCGAATGTATCTTGAAATGCGCCTGTTGTGATTGGGTAACCAATATTAAAAGCTATCCCTCCGCTGTACATGTTGCTAGTGCTGTCAAAGCATGCAGTGAAACCAAAGTTGTCTGCCAAAGATCCAGTAAAGGTTGAAAAAATGTATTGCGGATCAATGACTAAAGGAAGCCTTTTGTTATGTTTTTGAATTTTAAAAGAGATGGTCTTTCCCTCTAAAACAAAATCACATTTCACTGGCTCTTTTTTCGTGCCATCTATTTGCCATGCAATTGGTTTTTGTTCAATTATTTCTCCTAAAGAAGTACGCATTATCAAAAAACCTTCTTCCAGAAACATAGAGTCTAGGCCAGAATATTCCATTCGAACATCTTCGTAATTGCCGTAAGGAGATACTTCGAGATCATATTTTACAGAGTTTCCATCTGTATAATATTTGATATTTATCCCGGGATATATTTCTTCTTGACGCACACTTCCATAAATTGGAACACCGCTTTTCCACTTTTCAGGGTCTTTGCCTAAAATATAGTTGTGGTACGATTCATTTTTATCTGCTGGAATCCATTTTCCTTTTTGCCCGCCAACTAAACGCATCTTAACTGAATGATGCTTGATTAGATTTAAATCAAAAGGTTCACTATCGAATTTACGGTTATCGTGATGGTACTCGTATGCTGAGAAATCGGCGAGGTGTATACTTAGTCCTCCGTCCTCCAAGAAAACGGCACCTTGATTGTTCATCCAGCGGAAGCTGAATGAATTTTTCCATTGTCCTTCATTCGGCACAAAATACTGACCAAAAGCAGGTAGCGTCATTACGTTGAAAAGAAAAAATATGATGTTTTGTTTCTTCAAAATGGTTCACGGAAAATACGTTAAAACAAGAGTATTCTTATAAAAGTATTATGCCTTAAATGTAATTGAAAAAGTGTAAGCGCATTGTGAATTAGCCAAGTGATGTCACCAGATTTCCCATTGGTAAGCGTCAAGCTTTAAAAAGATGAAAAGCAAAATTGTAAAACCCCAGAGCGAGGAGCCCCCGTAGCTAAAAAAAGGAAGCGGAATACCAATTACTGGTAACAAGCCAATAGCCATACCTATATTTATGGTGAAATGGAGGAAAATGATGCACGCAACAGAGTATCCGTAAATTCTACTGAATGCTGTTTTTTGTTTTTCGGCTTTGTAAATTATCCTGAAAAAGAGTGCTGTAAAAAGAAGTACGACTAGCATTGTGCCGATAAACCCCCATTCTTCGCCAACAGTACAAAAAATGTAGTCTGTGCTTTGCTCTGGTACGAAGTCTAATTTAGTTTGTGTGCCTTGCAGAAAACCTTTGCCGCTAAAACCTCCTGAACCAATGGCAATTAAACTTTGGTGCGTGTTGTAACCTGCAGCTGAATAATCTTTTTCTAAACCAAGTAAAATATTGAAACGACTTTTTTGGTGCGGTGCTAGTGCGCTGTTGAATATGAAGCCCGCCATATAAACAAAACCAATACTCGCTCCCCCAACGAGTCCTGTAACAAGCGGAAACGGTTTGTTTTTACGAAACATAAAAATGAGTAATACGCTTAGCGCTCCAATGCTAACGGCCAAATAAGTGTTCTCTATCAATAGGCTCAAAATAAAAAGAACAACCATCCAAACTCCACCAAATATCAGGTAACCTGATAAACCTTCGCGATAAAGGACAAATACAAAAGCAGAGTATACAAGCACTGAGCCCATATCTGGCTGCAGAGCAATGAGAATGGCTGGTATTGTAAAAAGTAAAATACTGATGAGCTTAGTAGAGAGTTTTTTGAAATCAACGGAACTTAAGCTGAGATAACGCGCAACGGCCAGTGCCGTAGCGAATTTGGCAAACTCTGAGGGCTGTAAACTGAAACTGCCAAAAGTGAACCAAGATCTCGCACCAGATATTTCTTTACCCACTACTAAAACAAGTGCTAAAAGCACCATAGAAACAATATATGTTGGGAAGGCAATCACTTCAAATATCCTCCCCGACAGAAAAAGAATGGCTATGATGAGAACAAATGAAGTTCCAATCCAGATAAGTTGTTTGCCGTATTTCTGAGTCGTGTCAAAAATGCTTTGATGCTCTTCATTGTAAACTGCAGCATAAATGGAAATCCAACCCATGAAGACGAGTGCGAGATATAAAAAAACACTAATCCAATCTAAATTGGCCCATATATTGTTACTCTCTCTACTCAATTGTCATAATTTAAAATACTATCAGTACCGTATTTAGCAATGGCCTGCTCTCTATAGTCTTCATGTAAATCTCCTTCAACCATTCGTGTGTACATCTTAGGTCTTGAAATACTGTCGTGTAAATAATCTTCTATCATTAAACTTGCCATTGGTGCTGCCCATCTAGATCCCCAATACCCGTTTTCAACGATAATAGCCAAAGCTATTTTTGGGTCATCTTTTGGCGCAAAAGCAATAAAAATAGAATGATCTTGACCATGTGGATTTTCTGCAGTTCCTGTTTTTCCACACATGGGAATAGACTCGAGTCTTGAACCTCGTGCTGTACCATCTTCAAAGACATCATACATTCCTTCAATTACGGGAATAAAATGTTCTTCATCGATTGTGGTTTTCTTCGGTTCGGCAAAACGCTCATCTTCGATGGGCTTGTGATTTACTTCTTTAATGATGTGAGGGGTATAGAAATAACCTTTATTGGCTATAGCAGCTGTCATGTTTGCCAATTGAATTGGTGTAACGAGCAGTTCTCCTTGGCCTATACCTAATGAAATTGTAGTGACTGCTTTCCAACCTGTATATCCTAAAACCCTGTCGTAGTAATCTGAATTCGGTACCAGTCCTTTTGTGCCAGTTGGGAGGTCATTGTTCAAGTAATTTCCAAGCCCAAAACTCTGAACATGGTTGCTCCATGCGTTCATTCCTTGATGCGCATCTGGGTAGCTTTCTACAATTCGCTTGAAAGTGGTACAGTAATAATTGTTGCACGATTTAGATATGGATTTACGTAAAGCCATTGGGCCACCGCTGCAGTGACAAGCAACCGTTAATCCACCAAAGTGAAAGCCATGATGGCAAGTCATTTGGGTAGAAGGCGTAATCACTCCTTCTTGTAATGCAATTAATGCATTTATAACTTTAAATGGGGAGCCTGGTGGATATTGAGCCAATAACCCGCGGTCGAATAGGGGAAGGTTAATGGAATCTGCTTCTAACTTTTTGTAATTGACTGAGCGTTTATTTCCAACGAGCAAATTTGGATCAAAACCAGGGGCTGAGACAAGCGCAAGGATTTCACCTGAACTTGGCTCTATTGCGACAATGCTTCCGCGTTTTCCAGACATTAATTGTTCTCCTAAAATTTGAAGTTCAATATCAATGGTACTGGTTAAATCATATCCCGGTTTGGCTGGTTCGTCATAGTCTCCATTCAGAAAAGGTCCCTTTATTCGATTGTGATTGTCTACCAAAACGAACTTCGATCCACTTTGTCCACGCAATTCTTTTTCATACGCCTTGTCAATTCCTGCTTTTCCAATTAAATCACCTTGATTGTATTCTGGATTTCGTTTTATAAAACTTTCTGAAACTTCCCCGATATAACCCACAACGTTTGCGGAGCTTTTGCGTGGGTATTCTCTTAATATTCTTGTTTGCACTGAGAACCCTTTATAATCATGCAGATATTCCTGAATTTTAGCAAATTCTTCCTTTGAAATGAGAGGGACGAGAATGTTAGGCTTATAATTCGAATACCCTCGCTTCTTGGTCATTCTATTCCAATATTTCAAAAACTGTTCAGGGGTAATATCTAGAAGAGTACAAAAATTAACTGTGTCAAGATCTTTCACATTGTTACTGATAACCAATAAATCGTAGGCAGGTTGATTCGTAACAAGAAGCTCTCCGTTTCGATCAAAAATATAACCTCGGGTTGGGAATATTTTTATTTCCTGTTGGGCCTGATTAGATCCTGAAAGCTTGTATTGTTTGTCAATCACCTGGACATAGAAAAGTCTTGCAACAAAAGCTATTCCTACCAATAGAAAAAAGAAGTAGAGCAAGAATTGTCTTTTCATCAGTCTGAATTTCTATTAAAAAGGAGTTCTAATGTAAAAATCAGTAGAATGGAAAAAGCGGATGAAATCAACGTTTCATATAAAACCAAATAGTAATAGCTAAACGTGAAAGCCTCGAGTGTGAATAGCCATAAATGGTGTAGCATTATCGCAGGAATTAAATAGCTCAAAAATTTAGGAATGCCCAAAAAACCGAGGTTCAGTTTTGTGACATCATTGCTGCCGGGCGTGGTGATAATTCTCAAAAGCATAGGCCGGATGAACCCTAGAAACAACGTGGCAGATGCATGCACGCCACCACTGTTTTCAAAAACATCTATGGTTAAGCCAAGTCCGAAAGCAATGAAAAATAAAAGTGCACGATTTATTTTAGGAGGAAGTATTAAAAGGAAAAGTGGGTAGACTTTTGGGTTGAGGTAGCCAAAAATTTGAAAATTATTTAGGACTAAAACTTGTAGTCCAACTAAAGAAATAAAGGACAATATGTACTTAATATTTCTATTCATTTTCTACAACCGCGCTTTTAAGATTTGTGCGTTCCTCCTTAAGCAAGTCATTCACGACGTACACATATTCTATATTTGTAAAATCTGGCAGTAAGTCAATTTCGAGTGTGATGAATTGGGTTTCGAAATTCAGTGTTGAATCTTGTATTATGCCAATAGGAATTCCAGAAGGGAAAATTTCTGAACGTTGATCACTTACAATAGTATCACCTATTTCAAAAGTGGCGTGGCGTTGAATTTTATCCAATTGAACCCGATCGTAATTTTTGCCATTCCAAGAAACTTCACCAAAGTGTCCAGAAGATTTTATGCGACCTGTTACTTGGCCTTTATGATGAATAAGTGGATAAACAACGGAATAATTTTCAGAAACCTCCTTTACCTTCCCAACAACCCCCTCGGCGTTAATAACACCCATACCTTTTTGAACACCATGGTTGGTGCCTTTGTTTAAAGTAAGGTGGTTATTGAAATAAGTATACGTGCTGTTTACAACCTTAGATGGTATGTAAACATATTGCTGATTGTACAGCGTATCAATTACAGTGTCAGAAATGGAAAATAAAGGGAAGTACGATTTTTTAGAAATTGACCTGAGTCTAGCATTTTCTTCAGCTAATATTTGGTTTGTCCGTTTGAGGTTTGCAAATTCTTTGGCGTTGTGGTATTTCTCCAACATGCCACCACTGATAGAGCGTGTGGAATTAAAAAATGTAGACCTAGAAAATGAATTCGCTTGAAGAATAAAGACAAAAGCAACCAATTGTAAGACTAGGAAAAGAATAAAAGAATAATTCCTAATCAGGAAATTGATTAATTTCTGCATTGTCTATTACTTCATCAGCAGGTTAGTGTATTTCTCTAAGTTTTTTAATGCAATACCAGTTCCGCGTACAACGGCTCTTAGCGGGTCTTCCGCAACATAAACAGGTAAGTCAGTTTTGTTCGAAATACGTTTATCTAAGCCTCTTAGCATTGATCCACCACCAGCAAGGTAAATACCACTGTTGTAAATATCTGCAGCCAATTCTGGAGGTGTAAGCGATAGCGTTTCCATTACTGCATCTTCAATTCTAATGATAGATTTTTCAAGAGCTTTAGCAATCTCCTGGTAGGAAACATTTATTTGCTTCGGCTTTCCAGTCAATAAATCCCTACCCTGAACATCCATAACATCTGGCGGGTTCTGCAATTCGTCCATTGCAGCTCCAACTTCAATTTTAATACGTTCAGCAGTGCGTTCTCCAACATATAAGTTGTGATGTGTGCGCATGTAATAAGAGATATCGCTTGTGAAAACATCACCGGCAACTTTTACCGATTTATCACATACAATTCCGCCTAAAGCTAAAACGGCAATTTCAGTTGTACCTCCACCTATATCAATAATCATGTTACCTTTAGGCTCTAAAACATCTACGCCAATACCAATTGCTGCTGCCATTGGTTCGTACATTAAATACACTTCTTTAGCATTTGCCTTTTCGGCAGAATCTTTAACCGCTCTTTTTTCTACTTCGGTAATTCCTGATGGGATACAGATAACCATGCGTAAAGAAGGGTTAAACATTTTATTTTTTAAAGTCGGAATACTCTTGATGAGTTCTCTAATCATTTTTTCTGAAGCGACAAAATCAGCAATAACTCCATCTTTAAGCGGACGTATTGTTTTGATCTGTTCGTGTGTTTTTCCGTGCATCTGCATCGCTTGATGACCAACGGCTAAAATTTCGCCAGTAACCCTATCCATGGCAACAATAGAAGGTGCGTCAACAACCACTTTGTCTTTGTGAATTATTAAAGTGTTTGCGGTACCTAAGTCAATCGCAATGTCTTCTGAAAATATATCGAAAAACCCCATCTGTTTTTTTATTCTTCAGTGTAATTAATGTTTAAAATGTCTCGTTCCGGTGTAAACCATTGCCATGTTATTCGCATCGCAATAATCTATAGAAAGCTGATCTTTTATAGAACCACCAGGTTGTATAACGGCATCAATACCTTCACTATGTGCAATTTCAACACAGTCAGGAAAAGGGAAAAAAGCATCAGATGCTATTACCGCTCCTTTTAAATCGAAATTAAATGTTTTAGCCTTATGAATAGATTGGTTCAAAGCGTCAACGCGCGAAGTCTGTCCAGTTCCACTGGCGAGCAATTGTTTATTCTTTGCTAAAACTATTGTGTTACTCTTTGTGTTTTTACAAATTTTAGAAGCAAAAATTAAGTCATCAATTTCTTCGGCTGTAGCTGTTTTTTTAGTAACGTTTTTAAGTTCTGCTGCGCTATCTGTTTTATGATCTCTCTCTTGAACCAAAACACCATTCAATAATGTTCGCACATTATAGGCTTGAGGTTTAAAGTCTTTAAGTGATAGTATGATTCTGTTTTTTTTGCTCTTCAATAATTCCAAAGCTTCGCCCTCATAGCTAGGAGCGATTACCACCTCGCAGAATATTTTATTCATTTCTTCAGCCGTAGCCAAGTCTATTTTTCTATTTGCAATGAGTACTCCGCCAAAAGCACTTACAGGATCACCTGCCAATGCATCTTTCCATGCCTCAACTAAAACAGCGCGCGAAGCCAATCCGCAGGCGTTGTTGTGTTTTATTATTGCAACGGTTGTGTCTTCAAATTCATTTATCAGCTGAACAGATGCATCAACATCTAAAAGGTTATTGTACGACAATGCCTTGCCATGAAGTTGTTCTAAGATGTCATCGAGTTTGCCAAAGTAAGTTCCTTTTTGGTGAGGGTTTTCTCCATAACGTAGTGATTGACCTTCTTTGAAACTGATTTTTAAACTGTCTGCTTCAGGGTTGAAATACTTGTATATGGCGGTGTCGTAATGTGACGATTCGTTGAATGAATACCCAGCAAACCTTCTTCTTTGCTCAAATGTAGTCGCACCGTTTCCGGCTTCTAGAATTTCAGATACTTCTCCATAGTAATCTTTACTAGGAACGATCCAGCAATCTTTGTGATTTTTTGCAGCAGCTCGAATTAAAGAAATGCCGCCAATGTCTATTTTTTCGATTATCTCAGATTCTGTTCCGCCCGCTGCAACTGTCTCTTCAAAAGGATATAGGTCAACTACCACTAAATCAATGTCTGGAATTTCAAATTCTGCAACTTCTTTCTGATCACTCTCATTGTCTCTTCTCGAAAGAATCCCACCAAATATTTTTGGGTGTAAAGTTTTAACTCGGCCTCCAAGAATAGAAGGGTAAGATGTTAGCTCTTCAACCGGAACCACTCGAATACCAAGGTCTTCGATAAATTTTTGCGTGCCGCCAGTAGAATAAAGCGTTACGCCACAATCGTGAAGTTTCTTCACAATAGGTTCAAGCCCATCTTTGTAGAACACAGAAATGAGTGCGTTCTTTAATTTAATTTCGGATGCCATGTATCTGGAATATATTGATGCGAAAATAGGAAAAGGAAAGTGTTTTTCAAGCTGAAAAACAACATATTGAGAGGCCTTTTTTATTTTTTTTATCAACGTATAATCAGGTGGTGTGTTCAAAGGTTTTATCTCTATTTTTAGAAACTCAAAAAGCAATTTTATTACAGATGTATATTCGACTTTTTATAGAGAGTTTTAAGGTGGCAATTGCCTCTTTGTCCGCAAATAAGCTGCGTACATTTTTAAGCCTTCTTGGAATATCATTTGGAATTTTTGCAATTATTGGAGTTTATAGTATAGTCGATAGTCTTGAGAATAAAATCCGTGAGGATGTTCAAAGTCTTGGGGATAATGTGATCTACATTCAGAAATGGCCTTGGGGCGGAGGCGGAGGTGAGTACCCGTGGTGGAAATTCTTGTCGCGTCCAGAACCAGACTATGAAGACTATTTAGCAGTTAAGGATAAGATTGAAAGTGCCAGTGCTATTTGTTTTGCGTTTGGCATGAGTAAAACTATGAAGTATAAAAGCAACTCTGTTGAGAACGTGACCTATATGGGTGTCACTGAGGATTATTTGAATATTTGGGATTTAGAAATTGCGAACGGGCGTTTTTTATCAAAACAAGAGTTTGCTGCAGGAAAGCCTTTTGTGGTTTTAGGCTCTGAAGTTGCTGAGGGACTTTTCGAAAATAAAGATCCAATTGGAAGAGATGTTAAAGTTGCAGGTAAAAAACTCGCAGTGATTGGCGTATTTGACCAGATGGGTGCTAATTTAATCGGTGATGATCCAGATGTTAGAGCAATAGTTCCAGCTAAATTTTTAATGAAATCTGTAAATCCAAAATCTAATGATGGCAACGTTTTAATGGTCAAAGCCAAAGAGGGTGCCGAACTTGTTGAATTGATAGATGAGATTACAGGTAAAATACGAGCATTTCATCGCTTAAAACCTAAGGCAGATAACGATTTTTCGGTAAATGATATATCGGTAATGGCCTCTGGTTTAGACGCTATTTTTGGAGTTGTAGGAATGGCGGGAACGCTCATCGGAATTTTCTCAGTTCTCGTAGGTGGTTTTGGAATCGCAAATATTATGATTGTTTCTGTAAAAGAAAGAACGGGTCAAATCGGTATTCAAAAATCTTTAGGTGCAAAAAACTATTTCATTTTACTTCAATTCATTTTTGAATCGATTGTGTTGAGTCTTTTTGGCGGCATTGTTGGCTTAATAATGGTATTTGCAATGATAGAAGTGGTGGCGAGAGTAGCAGAATTTGACTTTTACCTCAGTTTTGTAAACATAGTTTTAGGAGTTGGTCTTTCTGTGTTGATAGGGATCTTGAGTGGAGTGATCCCTGCTTATCGAGCGTCCAAAATGGATCCTGTTGAAGCTATTCGGGCAAATGGCTAGAAAAAGAACTTGGGTGTTGTGCTATCAGATCACATAGCTTAGTTAAAAAAGCTTCATCTTCTTTGGAAAATGATTTTCGGACATTCGAATCAATGTCTATTTGACCTATCAATTTATTTTCAAAAAATAACGGAACTACAATTTCAGCTTTCGTATCGATTGAGCAAGCAAGGTAATTATCTTGTTCGTGCACATCTTCTACAACAAAAGTCTCTGCGCTGTTCGCAACTTGTCCGCATATGCCTTTTCCAAATGGGATTTTTGTGTGCTCAGTTTTTAATCCCGCGTATGGCCCAATTTCTAAGATTTGTGTTGCGTCATTCATAAAATAAAAGCCAACCCAGCTGTAATGCTCTATTTGTTCTTTCAGTATTTCACAAATGGCAAGAAGAGGTTGATTACCCGACTTTAATAGGACATTTACCTCAATTAAGAGTTTTGAAAAAATAGAAGAATTATTCATTAATAATACACTTAGAAATAAGTATGAATATAGATGAGAAAATGATTTGATTCAAGCATAATTGGGTCGTTTTGATAATTTCTTTTAAAGTGTCTCTTTTTTCGTTTACTCAGGATTCTCAACCTTAATGTAAAGGTTAGCACTGTAGGATAATGACACGGAAACTACGAACTAAAAATGCATATATTGCGCAGCACAAAAACTAAATTACAACTAAAATTATGAGGATAACTACGCTCAAGGTGTTATTCTTAATGTTGGTTTCAGTAGGCTTTCTAAGAGCTCAACAAATAACTAACGTTAACACATCTACCCAAAACTGTCAAGGTGACACCATTACGGTTTCATTTGCAGTCATCTCGCCCCTAAATTCGGGCAACCAATTTCAGGTTGAAATATCTGACCAAACTGGTACATTCAATAACAATTTTATTGAATTGTCACCTTTAACAGCGTTTGGAGTGGGAGGTTATAATATGGATGCGATTATTCCCTCAGGATTTACGGCAGGAACTTACAGCATAAGAGTGATAGGGAATAATCCAAATTCTATTAGCGATACTATAACAAACGTTATTGTTGGTGCCTTGCCAAGTACCAACACTTCAATTTTTGGGAGTTACACCTTTAACGGAACAGAGCGTTATTGTTTAGACGATACGGTTTATGTTGTGGGTCCTGTTCCGCCTTTGGGAGAATCATTTTCATATCAGTGGTTTCAAAACGGCAGTTCGATGAATGGTGAGACAAATGATACACTCTTGTTGGTTAATGCGTCAGGAGTTTTTAGCGTAGAGGTCACCAGAGGGTTATGTTCGAACATGTCTTCTGATACAACTATTAATGTGTATACACCACAAGCCTCGATTTCGAATACACCATCTTCAGATGTAAACGTCGTAGGATTAGACTCTATTAGTTTTCTCCCAGGCATAGTGGCAACGTTAAATGCACCGATAGCGGTGGCTCCAGATTCATACAACTATCAGTGGTTCACTGATTCGATAGATGTCTTTGGAAATACAATAAGGTATCCATTGCAAGGAGAGACATTTCAGACATTAGCCGTTGATTCTTCTGGAATATTTTACGTTTCAGTTACCGCCGCACCAGGAGGTTGTTCGGCTACCTCAAGTGCTTTCTCTGTTTTCTTGGCCACAGCGCCTACGGTGCAGCAAATAACGAATGTGAATACCTCTTCCCAAAATTGTCAGGGCGATACCATCGCTGTGTCTTTTGCAGTCATCTCTCCGCTTAACCCAGGTAATCAGTTTCAAGTTGAAATTTCTGACCAGTCGGGAACATTTAATGGGAAATTTATTGAAATTACTCCATTATTGGCATTTGGAGTTGGTGGCTACAGTATGGATGCTGTTATTCCGGATACGTTAGCTCAAGGAGCTTACAGCATAAGAATATTTGGAAACAACCCAGTTTCATTTAGCGATACAATTTCAAACGTGATTGTTGGCGCCCTTCCGAATACGGATATTTCCGTTTTTGGAAGCTACACTTACAATGGTACTGAGCGTTATTGCGCTGACGATACTGTTTTTGTCGTCGGACCAATTCCACCAGTAGGCGAATCGCACACTTATCAATGGTTGCAGAATGGTAGCCCAATGGCGGGTGAAACGGATGATACACTTGTGTTGGTTAATATGTCTGGCATTTTCAGTGTTGAAGTTGCCCGAGGGTTATGTTCAGCACTTTCCTCAGATACAATAATAAATGTCTTTACGCCTCCTTCTTTTATTTTGGCTTCACCTTCACCTGATGTTGATATTGTTGGACAAGATTCCATACAGTTTTGTGAAGGCACTGTGGCAACATTAAACGCTCCAATACCTTTTGGTATTGACACATACTTTTACCAATGGTACACTGACTCCATAGATATTTTTGGAAACCCTATTAGATTTGCGTTACCTGGAGACACTCTCCAAACACTAGATGTTGATACTGCAGGTACTTTTTATGTTTCCGTTGTTTCTCTTCCAGGAGGTTGTTCAGACACTTCCGAGGTGTTTTCTGTTTTTGTTGACAGTATTCCAAGTACGAGTATAGTTGCGCTTTCCTCTCAGATTTTATGCCTAGAAGATAGTGTTATACTCACAGCGGTAGATTCCGTTATGTACCCAGAGTGGGAATACCAATGGCAAGGAGAATTTCCACTTGGTTCTGGCATTTGGGTTGATGCACCTGCTGATACTAATGTGAGCATCAAAATAGACTCAGCCTTAGTAAGTCTGGCAGACACTGTAAGCTTTAGACTGAAAATCACACATGGCACCTGCGAGTTCATTACGAATGAATTAACTGTTATTTTTGTTCAAGATCCTGTGTTTATCTTTTTACCTGCAGATTCTGTAAATGTATGTTTAGGAGACTCTTTGCAGGTTTTCGCACAAAGTAGCACAGCAATAAATTACAATTGGAGCAATGGAAAAACTGGAGCTACAGTTTGGGTAACGACTGCAGATGCTCCAGGGTTAACTTGTGTGGCAACAGGTATCAACGGTTGTTCTTACGAACAAGACTTAAAAGTGAACGTCTTTACAATTACGGCGGATGCTGGTCCTGACCAGACTGTTTTATTTGGAGACGATGTACTCATGAATGGCACTGGGGGAACCAATTATTATTGGTCTTCAGATTTACCTTCTTTCTACAGCGATAGGTTTGTAAGTAATCCAACGGTTCGTCCAAATCAGGATACAACAATGTTTATTATGCGTGCCACAGGAACGAATGGATGTATTGATTACGATACTATGTTTGTATACGTTACATACGAACCAATTGATTCAGCGACACTACTTCAAAATGTTCAAAACGTAATTACACCTAATGGAGATGGAAGAAATGATATGTTAGACATTTCTGAAATTGTTGGTGCGGATGGATGTTTAATTAGCATTCTTGACAGATGGGGTAGAGAAGTATTCCGTCAAGAGAATTATGCAAACAGTTGGAGCGGAACGACAACGGCAGGTGAAGATTTACCTGATGGTACATATTATTACATAGTCAAATGTGGTAATGATATTAGATACAAAGGCCCTGTAACTTTAATGAGAAACAAAAATTAATTTCTGAGTTATGAAAAAGATATTAATCTTCACAATCGCACTTTATACTTCTGTATCTTCTTTTGCTCAGCAATTGCCATTATACAGCAATTACTTTTTTACCCCTTACATGTATAATCCGGCTCTGTCCGGAAAAACTGGAGACACCGAGTTGTCCGTTATTCACAGAAGACAATGGACAGGAATTCAAGGAAGCCCAGAAACATCTGCTATAGGATTAAATGGTGGAGTAGACGGTGAAAAATGGGGCTACAGTTTATATGCCTATAATGATCAAACTGACATTGTTAGTAGAACAGCATTTTACGGTAATTATGCTTACCACCTGAGGTTTTCAGAAACCGGAAAAATTTCATTTGGTCTGGGAGCTGGTTATTTGTATAACGCCATAGACCAAGCTGCAATCAGAGTAAAAGATCCAACAGATCCTTTGTTGTATCCAACAACAGATGCGGGTGTGCTTGATATTACGGCTGGAATAAACTTACAAATTTCAGACTTTCAATTGGGATTCTCAGCGCCACAATTGTTTGCAGCGCCAGTGGTTTATTCTGAAAACTATGCCGGCCCAGTTCAGTACAACTTGATTAGACATTACATTGTAACCACGCAGTACGACTTTAAATTTTCAGGTAAGAAGAACGTGCTTTCTCCATTCATTATGGTGAAGATGGCAGACAACGTGCAGCCACAAGTGGATGCAGGTTTACTGTTTAATATGACTGAATTTTTCTTTGTTGGTGCTACATATAGATCCGACTATGCTGTTACTGCAAACGCAGGAGTGCATTTAACGGATGCTTTGACATTTGGTTATGCGTATGACTTTTCTATCAATGAATTTGGTTACGACTTAGGTAATTCTCATGAATTCATGTTGTCTTATGGTTTCGGTGGCAGCAAGAAGACAGAGAAGCTTGAGAATGAAATCAAGAAGATGAAAGATAAGCAGCGCAAGCAGACGGATGACTATGAAGAAATGATGGATGACAAGCTTGAAGAGTTTAAAGACGAAATAGAGCTTGAGCAACAAAAGAACAATGACCAGTTGAAGAAAGATTTAGAATCTGGAGCTGTAGTTGTGCCAGTTGTTGGCAGTGCTAAAAATGGAGGTCAGCAACGAAGTGGTCAACAACAAGGCGCTCAGCAAGGATTTCAAGGCGCCCAGCAAGGACAAGGACAGCCGGCTAATTACCCTCCAAACACTTCTTCAATCCAAGGTTACCCGGCATCTAGTTATGCTGATAACGTAGCTCCTGGATCTTACGGATATTATGTTACTGCTGGTGTATTTAGCAGCGAAAGCAATGCGCAGCGCCAGATAGCTAAATTAAAACGTCAGAATGTAAACGCGAACTACTTTAAAGATGTTCGCAACAACATGTTCTACGTATATGTAATGAAATTCAACTCCTATGAGCAGGCTAAAGGCGCAAGAACAAGCGGTCTTAATGGTCAGTACAACGGTAAGTTGTGGATTAAAGTAGTTCAGTAAGAGATATTAATTCTTGTAGAAAAGTCCGTTCTAGTTTTAGAACGGACTTTTTTCGTTTTATGCAATAACTAGCTGCCTTGCACGTATATATTTGCAGCACTTCATTATGGACAAAAAATTATTTTTTATTTGTTTCGGATTACTTCTTCTAACCTTTGGTTGTAGAAAGGAGCAGATATTCGTTTCAAATACAGTTGATCTTCAATTTAGTGCGGATACTATTTTCTTAGATACCGTATTTACTACAATTGGTTCGAGCACAAGAACACTAAAAGTAAAGAACCCAACGAGTGATAATTTGCTCATTACAAATGTGCGTTTGGGAAATGGATCGTCTTCGTTTTACAGAATGAACGTAAATGGAACATCGACAAAAAATATGTCTGATGTTGAAATCTTAGCGAATGATTCTATCTATATTTTTATTGAAGTAACGGCTGATGTGGTTGGAGCGACAAGTTTGTTGTATACAGATTCAATAATCTTTACAACAGCTGGTAATGTTCAAAATGTGCAGCTTGTTACATTGGCTAAGGACGCCTATTTCTATTTGCCAAATGCAGTTTTAAATATTCCAAACGATCCTTTTTCTCCAATTCAGGTGCCCTATAGAAGGTTAGATTGTGATGATGTCTGGTCGAATGATAAACCACACGTTGTCTACGGATATGGCTTGGTCCCGGAAAATTGTTCATTGACGATTCTTCCAGGAACAGAAGTTCATTTTCACGCTGGATCTGGATTACTGATAGATGAAGGCGCTCAGTTGCTAATAGATCCAAACGAAGCCGGAGATGTTGAGTCGAATCCAGTTGTTTTGCAAGGTGATAGATTGGAACCAGATTATGAGAACATAGCTGGACAATGGGGAGGGCTTTTCGGAGGCATTTTCTTTGTGAGAGGTTCAATTGGAAATGTTATCAATAGCGCAATTATTAAAAATTCTAATATTGCCTTGAGGGTAGATTCTACGAATGCTGCTAACCAAAATCTAAAGATTAAGGACTCTTATGTAATGAACAACAGCCGCGTGGGTATTTATGGCGGCTTTGCAAATATTCAAGCTGAAAACGTTGTTCTAGCCAATAATGGGCTGTACAGCTTCTTTGCTTTAGGAGGAAATTACAATTTCTTGCATTGCACATTTGCAAACTATTGGAATTCTTCGAGCAGAAATACACCTTCTATTGGATTGACTAATTTCTTTGAGAACGCTAATGGTGACAATGACATCAGAGAAATCGAGAATGCTTATTTCGGGAATTGCATTGTGTATGGAAATAACCGTTCTGAATTTGGTGTCGCCAAACTAGAGGGTGGTGATTTGAACTACAAGTTTGCGAATGGTTTGATGCGTTTAGATAAAGACCCAGATGACAATAGCTACGATGTCCAAGATCCAAACTTGTTTCTAGACTGTATTTTCAACAGCGATCCTAATTTTATGGATGAATACAGCTACGACTATCAATTGGATACTTTATCTCCAGCAATGGATGCAGGGAATACTGTAGATGGTGCCCTCGTTCCGTTTGATATTCTAAAGCTCTCTCGTGATTTTAATGGCCTGCCAGATCTCGGAGCCTACGAACGGTATGAGTAGAATTTTGTTAACTCGAAGTCGTTAGTGAATCCTTCATTTGAATTAACTCTAATTTTCGCTTTTCAAAGGCTTCAACGTATTCCTTTTTTATGGGCTCGGCATCGGGTAACTTTTGTTTGTATGGATCTACTTGCACTCCGTTTACCCAAAACCTATAGCAAACATGCGGTCCTGTTGCTAATCCCGTTGAACCTACATAGCCTATAACATCACCTTGTTTCACAAATTTTCCAGATTTAATACCCTTAGCAAATTTGGTCATGTGTAAATATTGTGTGGTGTATTTACCGTTGTGTTTCACTTTTACATAGTTGCCATTTCCGCTGGTGTATCCCGCTTTTATAACTGTTCCGTTTGCTGTAGACATAATAGGTGTGCCGCGCGGTGCGGCAAAGTCAGTCCCTTTATGAGCTTTCCATCTTTTTTGAACCGGATGGAATCTATTTCTTTGAAATTTAGATGATATGCGGTACGTTTTGAGTGGGGCCATCAAGAAGGATTTACGCAGACTCTTTCCGTTTTCATCGTAAAATTCTGTCCAACCTTCTGGTGTTTCAAAACTAAAGGCGTCAAAGTTGTTGTCTTTGTGCACAAAAGTTGCTTGTAAAATATTCCCAACACCGGCATCAATGGTGTCATCTATTGTCAACTGCTCATACATTATTTCAAAGCTGTCGCCTTTTTGCAAAGCGAAGAAGTTAATGGTCCATGCATAAATGTCTTCCATTTTATGGGAAAGCAAAATGCTGAGATGTTGCTCGAGTAAAGTTTGCGACAAAGAGCTATTGATTGTTCCTGTGGCGTACTTAATCGTCTTGGTAAGATTCCGGTGAGCGTTGTATACTTTCAAGGTATCCGATAAATCGAAAACCACGTAGTCGATTTTGTTTTTTAGATAAATAAGGTAATGCAGCGTATTTGCTGAGTCTTTGTCATGAAACAAATAGTAGGTGTTGTTTACATTGATATTTCGAACGCGAAACACGGTGTCTGACAATTGAATTAGATTGTAAACAGTCTGATTACCGATGCCTTCTCTTCCTAAAATTAGCCCAAGTGATTCTCCACTGTTTACTTTGTTCTCGGTTACGTTAAAACTAGAAATGTTAATGTCAAACATTTCTTTTGTAACAGGAATGGCCTCTTCGATTTTTTCTTCAGCGGTTAAATCGTTTGCAATTATTTCTAACGGTTTGCCGTCTTGTAATTTGTAGATACCGAATACAGATATGACTGCAAATGCGGCTAAAAAAATATAGAGTTTTGTGTACTTGCGTTTCATTGTAATACGCTTAAATACTATTGCTTTAAGCTGAGTGTAAGGTGTTTTAACACCAGATGATTAAACTATTTTGACTTTGGTATTATAGGGAAAATTTAAAGAAGTGTACTGTTACACTTTCGTTAAGATCCAAAAACATTTAAACGTTGTTTTTAACAGTTTAGATGTGTTTGCAAAAGAAAAAAGTGGCCTAAGCCACTTTTAATTATTTATGTCCTTCAAGGTTGTCAATGCCCCATCCGTCCAATTCTTCTTGTGTCCATAAGTCTGGAAAGAAAATACGTTTTTGATAGCGCGGGTGCATGTATTTCTGCCAAGGGCTTCCACCAGTAGCGGCACCATCACCTAAATATTTTTTAGCTGCATTGAGGTGATGCATAACCCAATTGACATTTACCGTGTGGTCGTAATGGCGCATGGCAACGACTAACTCTTTGTTTTCTTGCGCTTCTTGCGGAAGCGATTTGAATTTTGTCCAAAGGTTTGAAGTGTTGTATTCTTTCATGAAAGTGATAAACTCTTCCATGTATTTGTCTTCGAAATTTGTCAGGAGTTTACTCTTTTCTCCAGTTGCATGGTCTTTCCCGGCAGCTTGCCAATACAAATGATCAAAGGCATGTTGAAACGGGGTGTCTCGATCTATCGTTGCTCTGAACCTTAGATCAATCAAATTGATGAGCTCCGTAGATGCAAATTCAATTTTACGATACTGCGCACTTTGGAAACCACTTGCCGGTGTTAAAGTGTCTCTAAACTTCATGTACTGCTCAGGTTGCATTCCATCGCCCATAATATCAAAGCTGGTAGAAAGCATGTCGAAATAACGGCTTACACGGTCTAAGTGCATTGCAAATTTAGAAGGTGCAATGTTATCGTCATGTGCAATCTGCTGGATTTCCCACAGAATCATCTTGAACAACAACTCGTTGATTTGATGGTACATGATAAATACCATTTCATCTGGCAATTGTGTGCGTTGCGTTTGTAATCCTAGAAGTGCATCAACCTGAATAAAATCCCAGTAAGTCATAGGTTCTGCATGCAGCAATCCCGAAAGGTGCACCTCAGGATCTTGACCCATGTCTTTGTATTTTTTATCTATTGCGGCTAAGAGTTCTTCTCGATTCATAATTTTCGCACTTATCTTGATAGCTGCGAATGTAAAACAAATGAGATTTTAGAAACCTGATAAATGTTTGAAAAAGTTCAACCTACTTCACGAAGGTTAAAGGGCTTTTGAGGTTTTTGTATTCATCTAATTTAACCTTAACAGAACCTACTTTGAGTTTAGATTTTATGTATACCGGAATTTTATTGGCATCGTCAGAAACCCATAGGGTAATTGACTCTTCATCTCTAAAGACCCTTCCATCTTGAACAACAGGAATGAACTTGAGACAGTTAACTTTACCAGCATCTATTTTCACAGTTTCACGGCCTAAATATTTTAGTTGAAACGGATAGTTTTCATGATCCATGAAAATGGTCAATTGAATTTTATCGCCACGCTGCAAATCAGAAACTTCGAGACACCTCAAATAATAGAAAGCTGAAAGTAAATCTCGTGCCCCGGGATTGATAGCAATAGACGTATCTATTGATAGTTTAGAATCTTTTGCTGTAAGCTCTTCATGATTGAAATACAAATGACGATTGATAAGGTAGCCACCTTCGTCAACATCTCTAATAAATTCAACGGGTAATAAATCCTCTTCAGAAATATAAGTATCGTAATAATCACGTGTTCTAAACGCCCAATCCGTAATGCCAGTTGTACGCCCGAAACCAGCCATATGATACGTCCATTTACCTTCTTTTTTAGATTTTTTATCTATACTCAGCTCAGCGTATCCAGCACTTACAATGCCGTAATCTAAAGTGTAACGCAAATACTCTCCAACTTTAAAAGCGTGTTGCTCTAATACTTTTGGCGAAACAATGTGTTCGTTGTTTTCTTGGCCATTAAGACCAACGGCAATAAACAAGATAAGAAGGCCCAGCTTTTTCATAGTGTGTATTTTCAAAAGTAAAATACAAAGCCTGTGCCAATAATAAATTAGAGTGTGTTTAAGCGTACTTGTTAAAGCGCAATAACCTCGAAACTTGGGTAGCCTTTATCTCCGTCATCGTTGTAGAAGCCTAAGAAACGCAGCTTAAAATATGTGCCCTGTTTTTCTTTGATGACATAGCTCATACCTTCTTTAATAGTATAGACACCAGTATCTAAAGAGAAGTATTTCCAACCGTAGCCAATAGCATTAAAATCGGAAGTGAAATCAAGTTGAGGAACAAGATTAATGTCAATGTCTTGGAAATCTACATTATTTACTAAAATAGCTTGAATGTTATTTTGATTTACTAACACACCACGAACTAAATAGGAGATAGTATCACCATCTTCTGTGAGATCATAATCAGTGTATTGCGAAAACAGTAAATGCCAATTTTCGGAATTTGGTTCTTTCTCTGCCGCTGAAGCATCGCCAAATTTATATTGCACCCAGCGCTTGTCGGAATTCTTTGTAATGGTGATAGTTTTGTCTTCAGAATTGTCTAAACGCGCTGTTCTAATGATGTATTCTGTGGTGTTGACATTTAAGATTTGAATTTTAAAAAATCCGATATCGCTCCCATCCACGGCCTTTCCTTGGTTAACGATGTATATGTCGTTTTTTGATGTTTTGTCTGTGTTGAACCAATACCCAAATGCTAAGCGATTAGACTGGCCAGTAGGGAAGTCGTATCTCCAAGGCTCAGAGTAGCTGGTGTCCATAACTGATTCAAATGTCACGCTTCCTACGTTTCTTACATACATGAAATTTGAAGAGTTGAGATAGATGAAGCTGCCCTCAGCATCTGATTCAAAAGAAAGGTCCCAGCCGATGTGTTCTTGATTTAGGACAAATTGATTGGATAAAATATTGTAATATTCTTGGTATTCGTAAAATACACCAAGGTTAGCTGTTTGACCCTGAACGGTTGCTGGTGCAACGGGCTCGTCAGGTTTTTCACACGACGATACAAAGCCAACAATCAACATTAAGCTGAATATCTTTATAATTGTATATATCTGTTGTTTCAACATTTGTTTCAATACTATTAAATATTGATTTTACATTTTACAAACCAAGTTCTACCCCAAGAAATTAAATTGGTGCCAGATCCTGCATGTGCACCGCCACCGCTCCCATTGCTGAAGTTAAGAGACGTAATGTCGAATAGATTCTTTCCTCCAGCTGTTAATTCTATTCTGTTTTGCCAAAGCAATTGGGTAACTGTAACGTCCATCCAATTGTAACTGGGTAAAATTGTTTGAACGAGCTCACCGTTCGTATCTACTCTATAATCTGGTGTTTCGCCAGTGTATTTGTAAATGATGTTAAAGTTAAATTTTTTGGATGCTCTCCAATATGAAAAACTTGCCGTTGCTTCTGGTGTATATAAGAAAGATGGCACAGATTCATCTTGGTTGTGCCAAATATTAGAATATCCCAGATGGCTGTAGCCAAGATTAAAAGTAAAGTCAGGATGAATGCTGTATCTCACATCAATCTTTCCTCCAAAAGTGGTGTATTCTGATATGTTTAAGTAGGTAAACTCTCTATCTGAAACACCAGTTTTAACAAGTTGAATGCGGTCTTGAATATAATTGTAGAACACCGCAGGTTCGATCTTAATGCTTTGTTTGGTGCTGTTCAATGAACTATGCCATGCAACAGATGCATTTACATTTTTAGAGTTTTCTGGAATGAGATTCTCGTTACCAAAAATCATATGGTTCTGATCTACGAAGTCAAGATACAGCTCCTTAATAGAAGGAGCTCTAAACCCTTGAGCATAACTTACTCTTAGCTTGGTTCGTTCATTTATTTCATACTTCAAGTTTATGGATGGAACTATGGGGCTATTAAACCTTGTATTGTAGGCATAGCGTAGCCCTGGTTGAATGCTTAACCGGTATGTTGGTGTCCACATAACGCTCGCAAAAAATGCATAGTCACCCATGTCTACAGTTTCCTGTGATATACGTTCGGTTTTGCTTAACTCGTAATTGAAATCGTACCCAACTTGGTAATTCCACTTTCCGTCTAGCTGAGTTGCAAAGCTACCGCGGCTCATAACATTTTGAACTAATGTTGTGTCCTCGCTAACTTGTGTTTGCGAGAGGTTGACAAGGTCTCTTAAATAAGTGGTGTTTAATCTTCTGTAATACGTGTACGATGCAATAACCGAAGAATTACTAAACACACCTGCCTGAAAATTAAAATCCAGACTGTTAATATGCCGCTCAGTCGTGTACCAATTGTCAAAAGCATTATTAGAATGCTCGCCTAAGCGTTCGCCTTTATCTTTTATTTGTTCCCAAAGTCCATTAAAACTATAGCCTATGGTTAATTTATCAAATGTATGTTTATACTTGGCTTGGCCGAAGTATTGTTCTTTTTGATTCCATTGTTTGCTGCGGGTGGTATTATATTCACTCCACCCTGTAAAGAAGTTTCTCCCTCCTTCTAAAAGGATGCTATTTTTTTTATCTGCTGTGCTAAAACTTGCAGATAAATTTGTTAGACCAACCGATTCGTATTGGCCAGTTACTGAGGCACTCGTAGTTTGGGCTTCGGGGTTTTTCGTAATGATATTGATGGTTCCGGCTAAAGCATTTGATCCGTACAAAACGGAAAGTGGGCCTTCTATCACTTCAATGCGTTCAACATTACTCATGTTAATTTGGCTCAAATCAACGCTTCCGTTTAAACGACCCACAACGGGAACTCCGTCAATTAGCACTTTTACATTTTCTCCTCCTAGCCCTTGAATATTAATAGAAGATCCAAGAACACCGTCTTCTTGAAGCCTTAAATTCAATTGACTGTTTAATACTTGAGGTAAGGAAATTGCTCCTCGGCTAGTTATATAGTCTTGGTTGATGACTTTTACTTTGTAGACAGAATTAGATTCCGATATAGGTGCATATTGTCCTGTGACCACAATCTCTTCTAGATTATAATCCCCAGGTTTTAGAACGTAGTTGTAATTATGATTAGGGTAAATGGTATCCTTTAATGGCTCAAAGCCAACAAACGAAATGGTGACATAGCTTTTATGCTTCGCGATGTTTGAAGCCTTTCCATCTATGTTGGTTGTATTCAAAAAAGTTTCACCAGATGACAAATCTTTGTAAACAATATGGGCAAACTCAATTGGGTCTTTCCTTTCTTCAGATGAAATTAAAATGAAAGCATCCTGCCCAAAACTATTGAGGCAGGATGCTGTTATCATTACTGTGCTGAGTAACTTTTTCAACAATTAATTATTGAATTATTAATTTAGATACAAAGTTTGTTGATGCACTTCTTGCTGCAACTATATATGTACCCGGTCTTAGGGCACTAATGTCTAATTGACCATTAATCTCTACTGTCCCTGTTTTTACGATTTGGCCGCTAAAGCTTATGATTTCGATCTCCAACGTTTCGTTTACATCAAACTTTATTGCGTCTGTTGCAGGATTTGGATAAACCTTTAACTCTTCCAAACTGTTTTCTGCTAAACCTATAGTTGAGACAAGGGTCTTTGCAAAAGAGAAATTACCTGAAGAAGCTCCATCCCATGATTTGAATACAATTTTATAAAGATCTCCATTTTTAGCTTCTGCGAAGTAGCTTGTCGAATCTGCAACGACCCATCCACCTGCAAAACTTTTCCAATCGTAACCGATAATGTTTTTGATGGTATCTTTTACAGGGTGATTGTTCCAGTCTACCATGTTTGTATCTATACCTTTTGCAGCTGCAGCTTTAGATCCTACGTTTTTTAAAGCACCAGTTACACCGTAATAGACGCCTGGGCCAAGTTGACCTTCGTATTTTGTAAAGACTAAATCCCAATCAGAAGGCGAAGGCTCTTTACTAAATGCAGTATCTCCTACCACATCATAGTAAAAGAAATTTCCTTGATAATCACCTTTATTGTAGGTCCTATTTACTTCATTTGATCCATCTAAGTTTGCTAGTTTAAATACAAAATCACCATTAGATTTCATATCCTCGATTAGAACTTTCTTGAACGCGCCATTCGGTAGTTCAAGAACGAAAATCTTAGATCCCAACACACTGTTGGTAGGAGAACCTTGATATGTGCCCCAACCATAATCAGGATGAGTCGTTCCTCCTACATTGAAAGAGCCTTGTTCCCATTCTGTGTCTGAGTTGTGCAAAGCAGCCCAATTCATGCCAGTGGTGTCAAAAGTTGCCCAATCTGCTACGTCAGTAGACCCAACATACAAATTAACACCTTCTACAGTGTTGGTTAAGATTGCAGCATCAACAACGCGTTTTGTGAAAGCAATGTGCCAGTCATTTCTGGACGTTGTTTTCACAACACCGTTTTCTAAAGAGTAATATAGGTCATTGGTGTACCCTGGTCCCATGGACAGGTTTTCAACTGTTGTTTGGGCAAATAGAGTTACATTTGCCAATAGTACTAAAGGAAGTAATCTTAATTTCATTTTTCGTCTCTTATTTTTATTTAGACTAATTAAAAATAACGCCACAAAAATACTTCTGGATTTGAAAGGGGCAAATTTATTTACGCCTTTTTTTGTACATATGATAAAAATCACATTTACGTCTTGAGTATATCTCCTAAAAAAGTTCTTGTAGCGCCTTTAAATTGGGGCTTAGGCCACGCCACTCGCTGCATTCCGCTCATTAGAAAATATATATCCGAAAGTTGTGAAGTTCACATTGCATCAGATGGCGATGCGATGAAAATCTTACAAAAAGAGTTTAAAACTTTACAATTTCATGCTCTTCCGCCATATGACGTAAAATATGGCACTGAGGATAATTTTTTCACTTCGCTTTTATTTCAGTTGCCTTCTCTCATGAAAAATATGAGTAGAGAGTTTCTGTTCGTGCAACAACTTCAAAAGGAGTATGAATATGATCTCATAATTTCAGACAATAGGCCAGGTGTAAAAAGTAAAGAAACTAAGAGTGTTTACCTTACCCATCAACTGCAGTTTAAGGTTAAGTATGGAGCCAAACTTGGGCACAGAATGCATAAAATGCTGTATAAAGATTTTAATGAAATATGGGTCCCAGATGTGAGGCCACCGCAAAACCTAGCGGGTGAATTATCGATAGGGAAGAGCGATAAGGTAAAATACATTGGGCATTTAACAAGAGCACAGAAAGTTCTAGAAGCAAAGATTTATGATGTCCTTTTGTTGTTGAGTGGACCAGAGCCGCAGCGTTCTGTACTAGAGGATGAATTATTTAGACAACTAAAGTCTACCAAGTTAAAAGTCGCATTAGTGCGAGGGACTTCAATCCAGAGAATACGAATAAACCCTAAATTTAAAATTATCGACTTGGCGACTTCTGAAGAATTAGATCAATTGGTTGGTCAGAGCAAAGTTGTTTTAGCAAGGTCAGGTTATTCAACATTAATGGATTTATGTGTTTGGAAACCAGCATGTATTCTAATCCCGACTCCGGGACAACCTGAACAAGAGTATTTAGCTGATTACATGACTAAAAATAATTGGGCATTTACAACAACACAAAAGCAACTGGATTTGAAGAAACAGCTGTCAGAAGCTTATCCTTTTGGGGTTTGAAAATCACAAGCCTTACACCTGATACTGAGTATTGATTTCGTCTACGATTAAAACCCACATTATAATAAAGGCTGAAACGCATAACGCGATTGTTGATGCAGGCGTAAGTAGAGGTGTTATAATTAACCGACTAAATGTAACCTAATTACGAACTAACATAAAATAAAAGGGAAATTCCTCCAGCGTTATCATAACAAATTTGTTAGTTCGTTTAATGCCACTGTTAATGGTGAAGGTGATTTTGTAATCCATACTGTTAGTCAATCAAAGCAAGTTGCTAAAAAACTGAAGGATGAATATTTAGCTCTATTGGTTCAAACTCTTTGAGTTTAGTAGAGATAAAATACCCCGAAAGAATGAAGTCTCAATTGAGCCTATTTTCACAATGTCAGAAATTAAGTTAAGTCAAAAAACAATTGGATGGGAAGCTGAGTAGAATGCAACGAATGAATTCGTCTATCATATCCCCTCTATGCCAAGAAACCTTTCCATTAGCAATAAAAAAATAGTTTGTATACAAGGTTTGAGCTCTAAAAAAAGCCCGTTTGAATTTTCAAACGGGCTTCAGATATAAATCGTATTCTTATTCGTTTAGCACTAAACGCGAAATAACAACTCTTTGTATTTCTGAAGTTCCTTCATAAATTTGTGTAATCTTAGCATCGCGCATTAAGCGCTCTACGTGATATTCTTTTACATAACCGTATCCACCATGCACCTGAACTGCTTCGGTAGTCACCCACATCGCTGTTTCAGAGGCGTATACTTTTGCCATAGCGCTTTCTTTGTCGAATGGAAGGCCTTGGTCTTTCAACCAAGCTGCTTTGAGAACCAAATGTCTCGCTGCCTCAATTTTAGTAGCCATGTCTGCCAATTTGAACGCAATTGCCTGATGTTCGCAAATTGGTTTACCAAACGCTTTTCTTTCTTTTGAATATTTAAGAGCGAGCTCGTAAGCGCCACTTGCAATGCCTAACGCTTGAGAGGCGATGCCGATTCTGCCGCCAGAAAGAACTTTCATGGCGAATTTGAAACCAAAGCCATCTTCTCCAATTCTATTTTCTTTTGGCACTTTTACATCCGTAAACATTAAAGAATGTGTATCGGAACCTCTAATTCCTAATTTATCTTCTTTCAACCCAACTTGAAAGCCCTCCATGTTTTTTTCAACAATTAGGCAGTTGATTCCACGGTGACCTTTTTCGATATCGGTTTGAGCCATTACCAAATAAACAGATGCTGTACCACCATTGGTAATCCAGTTTTTAGTGCCATTTAAAACATAATGATCGCCATTGTCTATAGCTGTTGTTTGTTGAGAAGTGGCATCACTACCAGCTTCTGGTTCACTCAAGCAAAAAGCACCAATAATTTCACCAGAAGCTAGTCGCGTTAAATATTTTTGTTTTTGCTCTTCTGTTCCGAATTTCTCGAGACCCCAACACACAAGTGAGTTGTTTACAGACATAACAACAGATGCAGATGCGTCAACTTTGGAAATCTCTTCCATAGCTAAAGCGTAAGAAATGGTATCCATGCCACTTCCGTTATACTTTTCATTTACCATCATTCCCATAAGACCAAGCTCTCCCATTTGCTTGATTTGTTCTGTAGGAAATTTTTGTTCGTTGTCTCTTTCAATAACTCCTGGAAGTAACTCTGCTTGGGCAAAATCTCTTGCCGCTTGTTGAATCATTTTATGTTCTTCAGATAATTCGAAATTCATGAGCTAATAATTATTGTTCAAAATTGGGCGCAAATGTAATCAATACATTTAGTTAAATTTTTGACATTTGTCCACATTCCGTTTTAAAATAAGGGTTTATGATCGTTTTAGGTTTAATGTCTGGTACTTCTTTGGATGGTGTTGATTTTACCCTTGTTTCGTTCAAGATGTGGGACGATAAATTGAACTTTGACTTACTTCAATCGGCAACTATTCCGTATTCCGAGAACTGGCACAAAGATTTAACAGGAGCACATGAGCTCGATTCAAATGCTCTTGACTTGTTGAGTCATAATTATGGGAATTATCTAGCCGATTTGGTTTTTGAATTTTTAAATTCTGTCAAAGTCACTCCTGATCTAATCGCTTCTCATGGTCATACGGTTCTGCATCAGCCAGAGGAAGGCACAACGGTTCAAATAGGAAATGGGCCAGAAATTCATGAAAGAATAGGTATCCCTGTAGTTTGCGATTTTAGAGTACAAGATGTTAGGCTTGGAGGTCAAGGTGCGCCATTGGTGCCTATTGGCGATCGTCTTTTGTTTTCTGAATTTGATTGCTGTGTGAATTTGGGCGGCTTTATCAATCTATCATTTGAAGACGGAAATAGAAGAGTGGCCTATGATGTCTGTCCGATGAACATAGTAATGAATGACTTGGCATCTAAGTTGGGAAAAAATTACGATGATAGAGGGAGAATGGCCAAGAGTGGTAGACTTGATGAAGATCTTTTGAATGAACTAAATGGGTTGAGCTATTATGACGAATCTGCACCTAAAAGCTTGGGGAAAGAATGGGTGTTGGAGAATATTTGGCCAAGGCTCGAAGGGTATCAACCAAAAGATGTATTGCGAACTTTCGTGGAGCACAATGCCCAACAGTTGACTAGGAGCATAAAAGGAAAGTCAAAAGTATTATTGACTGGCGGAGGTGTTTTTAATTCTTTTTTCATAGAAAGATTATCACACTTTACAAATTCTGAACTTGTGATTCCATCAAATGAAATAATAGAATATAAAGAGGCTTTGATTTTTGCTTTACTGGGTTACCTAAAATGGGACGAAAAGATTAACGTACTCTCATCCGCTACGGGAGCAGCGCGAGATCATTCCAGTGGTGTTGTTTTTAAGTAAGTCGATACAACTAGGCTTTTTTAAATTCTTTACAAGTGAGGCGTAGATTCAATCTTGCATTGTACTATATTGTAAAGAATTAATAAAGCATAATTCAAATTGATAACATATGAAAAAGATTAGCATCTTGGGGTTGACAGTGGGAGTCATCTTAATGTCCGCGTGTTCAGATTGTCCTGAAGTAGAAACTTTAAACATCGCAGATGTCAAAGCAGAAATAGTATCATTAGAGAAGGCATATTCTGATGCATCAACGGGGAATGATATTGAAGCTCTATTATCCTATTACGCGGATGACGCAAAAAGTATGGCGCCAAACGAGGTGACCCGTGTTGGGATGTCTGAGATTAGAGAAGCGACTGTTAAGGAGATGGCTGGTGATATAGGAAATGTTTCTGTGATGGAAGTTCAAAATGTTTGGGCCGCTGGAGAAATTGCTGTTGAATCTGGAACATATACCGTTACTTCACTCGATGGAGAAGTTGTTTCGCTAGGTAAGTACATGTCTCTATTCGAAAAGAGAAACGGCAAATATGTCTGTATTCGTGACATATGGAATTCTGATTTAGAACTAGAAGAAGATGAAGACGATCTATCTGAAATGGAATCTAAAGAATTGTAAAAAATGTAGCCGGGACTCTCCGGCTTTTTTATTTGTGAGAATTTAAGTTCTTGATTATCAATAATTCTTTTTGCCTACGAATGAATAATAAGAGTGAGTTCAACTGTTAAATATTATACGTCTTGCGAGTATTGCTAATCCGCTATTAAAATTATTTTTGCGCTACTTTTTTGAAGGAATCAATTTAGCAGTGGAATGAAAGAAATACTGAAAGCCTTCGAGCACAAAACTCCAGAGATAGTTTTTATTTGGCAAGATCAATTAACAGAGGCGAAAGGTTGGGTAGTTATCAATTCTTTGCGTGGGGGTGCAGCTGGCGGTGGTACTAGAATGAGAGTTGGTTTAACACAGCATGAAGTGTTGTCTTTAGCCAAAACTATGGAAGTGAAATTCACTGTTGCTGGTCCAGCTATCGGTGGTGCAAAATCAGGTATAGATTTCGACCCAAAAGATCCAAGAAAAAAAGGCGTTTTAGAAAGATGGTATAAGGCTGTAAAGCCATTGCTTAAAAATTATTACGGTACAGGTGGCGATTTAAATGTCGACCAGAAACATGAAGTTATTCCAATTACAAGTGCAATAGACATTCATCATCCGCAGGAGGGTGTTATGAGAGGTCATTTCAATCCTTCTGGTACTGAAGAAATTCAGAAAATTACGAACTTGCAACTAGGTGTTTCTATGCAAGTTAGCAACCCAGAATTAACACCAAATTCATCCATCGAATACAAAGTAGGAGACATGATTACAGGTTATGGTGTTTCAGAATCTGTGTATCATTTCTATAATATCTACGGAGGTACATTGGCAGGAAAGCGTGTAATCATCCAGGGGTGGGGAAATGTTGCGAGTGCCGCAGCATATTACCTTGCTCAGCATGGCGCTAAAATTGTAGGAATCATTGATAGAGTGGGTGGCTTGATTAACGAAGAAGGATATTCTTTCGAAGAGATTACGGCTTTATTCAACTCTAAAGATGGCAACGCTTTGAGTGCTGAAGACATCATGTCTTTTGATGAAGTAAACAATAGAATTTGGGATGTGCCTGCAGAGGTGTTTATTCCAGCTGCAGCTTCAAGATTGGTTTCTCAAGATCAATTAGATAGAATGTTATCAAACGGCTTAGAGGTTATCAGTGCAGGAGCAAATGTTCCATTTGCGGATCAAGAAATATTTTACGGTTCTATCTCGGAACATGCAGATAAAAATTGTGCTGTTATTCCAGATTTTATTTCGAATTGCGGAATGGCAAGAGTGTTTGGTTATTTAATGGCGACCAATGATGAATTGACAGATACGCGAATTTTTGAAGATGTGTCTGAAACAATAAAATCAGCTCTTGATAATACACACTCGAGAAACGCTGATATGACATTGTTGACGTCTACCGCTTATGAAATTGCTTTAGATCAATTGATGTAAAATGGATTTTTTCGAGACTATTTACTTAGGAAATACAGGTTTAAATTGGACTCTTTTTGCAGGAATCATTCTTGTATCTGTCCTTCTCAAGAAAGTGTTCTCTCGAATAATCTCGCATCTAATTTATCTCATCTTTAAAAAATCGGCAACTGCCGTTGGAAGAGATAAGTTTGATTTAATTGTAATAAAACCTCTCGAATTTATTATCGTTTTAGGCGGTATTTTTATTGCTGGCTTTTATATTGAGCCTCCAGCTGATATGGGCTTGGCGCCTCTTGGTGAGTTTGGTATTCGTACAATCATCAAAGACTTTATGTACATTCTTTTGGTGTATGGAATAATTTGGCTAGGCATGAAAATGGCTGAATACTTAGGCCTCATTTTCGCTCACCGTGCTACGGTAACAGATTCTAAATTAGATGATCAGCTTGTTCCGTTTTTGGTTGACTTGCTAAAAGTATTAGTAGCAGTTGTTGGTATATTCATCATTCTTTCTGACGTATTTGAAGTTAATATAGCAACTCTTATTGCTGGACTTGGTGTCGGTGGAATAGCGTTGGCTTTAGCCTCCAAAGACAGTATCGAAAATCTACTCGGATCATTTACAATCTTTTTTGATCAACCTTTTAAGGTGGGCGATTTTGTGAATTTTGGAGGTGTGACTGGAGCGATTGAAAAAGTGGGTTTTAGAAGTACCCGTATAAGAACAGCAGAAAAGACATTCGTTACTGTTCCAAACAGAAATATCATTAACTCAGAGCTAGATAATTTCTCAGAACGCACGCACAGAAGGAGTCGATTTGAAATCGGCTTGACTTACGACACCACTGCTGAGCAAATCAAAAAAATATCCGCAGACATTCTAGAAATATTAATGTCTAATGAATTGACGACAAACGATCCTATTGTGAGGTTTACAACTTTTGGAGACAGCTCTTTGAACATTTTAGTTCAATACCTGGCTTTTACAAAAGAGTACCAAGCGTATTTAGAGTTGAATGAGCAAATCAATTTCAAAATTATGGAGATTGTTTACAAGCATGGTGCTTCATTTGCTTTCCCTTCTCAAAGTATATACATAGAAAAAAAATAAAAACTAGAGCATGTATTATTTAATGATTGTAATTTTTGTGCTAGGCTATGCCGCAATTGCGTTCGAGCATAAATTGAGAATAGACAAAGCCGCAGCAGCATTGATTACCGGAGTATTGTGTTGGACAGTTTACGTGTTAGGCGCATATGACATTGTAGACTTTAATTCTATTCCCGATTACTTGTTATCCATGTTCGCTGAAGACAATGTGGAGCCAACTCGACATGAAGTCATTAAGCACTATGTTACCGAGTTTCAGATGTATGAATCTCTTGCAGAGATTGCAAGTATTCTCTTCTTCCTGATTGGCGCAATGACTATTGTTGAGCTAGTTGACGCACATGAAGGGTTCGCTGTTATCACAAATAAAATTAAAACAACTAAAAAGAGTAAACTACTGTGGATAGTAGGAATCTTATCCTTTTTCTTTTCTGCAGCTTTGGATAACCTTACGACATCAATTGTAATGGTGTCGCTATTGCGTAAGCTTATTAAGGATGATAAAGACCGTTGGACATTTGCAGGTCTCGTTATTATAGCAGCTAACGCTGGGGGTGCTTGGTCACCTATTGGTGATGTTACAACAACAATGCTTTGGATTGGAAAACAAATTACAGCAGAATCTATTGTTACAGGTTTGATTATACCAAGTATGGTTTGCTTGATTGTGCCATTGCTTATACTATCTAGAAAAATGAAAGGCGATGTAGTGCGTCCAATGAAACAAGAAAATGTCGATCATTACTTAGATCCTACAACACCTTTCGAACGAAAGTTCGTTTTCTTTTCTGGTTTGTTCGGGTTAATTCTTGTTCCAATCTTTAAAACCTATACGCATTTGCCACCATTCATGGGAATGATGTTGAGTTTGGGTATGTTATGGTTGTTGACTGATATTTTGCACCGTAGAAAGAACATTGAATTTAGAAGCAAATTTTCGGTTTTAGGTGCTTTGAGAAAAATTGATACGCCTTCTGTTTTATTCTTTTTAGGTATCCTGTTGGCCGTTGGTAGTTTGCAAGGTGCTGGTCAATTGAGAGAGTTAGCAGGTGGTTTAGATGCGTCTATTGGTACAGATACCAAAGAAGGTGTATATGCGGTTTCCATGATTATCGGTTTGTTGTCTTCAATTGTAGATAACGTGCCATTGGTGGCTGCTTCTATGGGTATGTATGAATTGGGTGGAGAAAATATTTTCTTTCACACGAATGGTTTGTTTTGGGAGTTCTTGGCCTATTGTGCTGGTACGGGTGGTTCCGCTTTAATCATTGGTTCTGCTGCGGGAGTTGCCGTAATGGGGTTAGAGAAAATGTCTTTTGTCTGGTATTTGAAAAACATGTCGCTTTTAGCGATAGTTGGTTATGTGGCAGGAGCAATAACCTACATTATTCAATACTCTTTATTGAATTAAGATTTAGATCAAATAATATTTAGAGCCCGACTTTTTGTTGGGCTTTTTTGTTGGCTTAATACACGTTTCAATGTTAATAAACGCTGAATGCTACTGATTTTAAAGGCTTGTATTTAAGCTAAGTTTGACCAAATCTGAAGATGCGCACAATAAAAGCATCTTTCAAATCATTATGTAAAATAAAAAAGTCGATGTACGGACCCTTGCTTCAAATCACAACAAATGAAGGCGCTGAGTTATTAGATGATCAGGTGCCAATTGAAGAAACCCTTTCAATTTTAGATTTAATCTTGAGTGGCGGAATTGGTGGTATTACCATTATGGTTGTTCTGTTTATATTAGGCTGCTTTGCTGTTTACATTTTTATTGAAAGGTTTAGTGCCATTAAAGCAGCGAATAAATTAGAGCCTAATTTCATGAATAACATTAAAGACAATGTTATGAATGGCAATTTAGATTCTGCAAAAGTATTGTGCGAGTCGCACGATACACCAGTCTCTAGAATGATTGGAAAAGGGATTTCTAGAATAGGAAAACCCGTTGCAGATATCGCTTCAACAGTAGAGAATCAAGGAAAAATAGAAGTGCAACTCTTAGAGAATAAACTGCCTATGTTGGCAACCATTTCTGGTGGGGCACCTATGATTGGTTTTTTAGGAACAGTGATAGGAATGGTTTTGGCATTTAAGGAGATGGCAAATGCTGGTGGACAGGTTAATCCGGCTATGTTGGCAGAAGGGATTTATACAGCTATGACAACCACCATTGCAGGGTTGTTCGTTGGGATTATTGCATATTTCGGTTACAACTTTTTAGTGGCACGTGTAGAGTCTGTGGTGTATAAAATGGAAGTTAATGCTACCCACTTTTTAGACTTATTACATCAAGACGCTTAAAACATAACGCATGAATTTAAGATCAAAAAGTAAAGTAAGTGCTGAGTTTAGCATGTCTTCAATGACAGACCTTGTGTTTTTGTTGTTGATCTTTTTCATGTTGACCTCTAGTATTGTTACAACAACAGCTTTAGATGTTACTCTTCCAAAGAGCAAAGCGCAAACAGTAAACAGAGAAAATGTTGTGGTTCAAGTAGGTTCAGATTTAAAATATAAAGTAGATGGCGAAGAAGTTTCTATTGGTGCTTTAGAGACGTCTATTTTAAGTTCGGTAGCGGGGAAAGAAGATGCCGTAGTACTTTTAGCTGTGGATGGTTCTATCCCAACTTATGAAACGGTACGTGTTTTGGATATAGGGTATAGAAATGGCCTTAAAATGACTTTGGCAACAGACGGCAAATAGATGAAGTGGTCTAACGACATACATAACAATCGCGCACGCGTAGGAACAGCAATTTTCATGACGTTATTGCTGTTGTTTATTTTCTTTTTCGGATTGACTTATTTAAATCCACCGCCTAACAGTGGACCGGTTATTAATTTCGGGTTTGACGAACAAGGTGGAGGAGAGACGGCTTCCTCAGAACAATTGGATGAACCTGTGCAAGAACAGCAACAAGAAGTAACGCCACCACCAACAGAGTCTACTCCCGTTGTTACAGATGAGGTGACAACCCAAGACGTTGAAGAGGCGGCTGTCGTGGAAAAGAAAGAAGATCCGAAACCTCCCGTGGAGCAACCAAAAGAAGTGAAAGACCCACCGAAAGAAGATCCCAAACCATCGAACGATTTGATGGACCGTTTGAATAAAACGAAGAACCAACAAGATGCCAGCAAGAATGATGGCAATAAATCTGGTGAGGGTGTAACATCTGGTGGCGGTGACCAAGGAAAAGAAACGGGAGTCAAAAACAGCAAAAGTCGCGAAGGTCAAGGTGGGCCTGGAGATGGGAATTATAGATTAGGAGGAAGAAGTGCTTTAAACAAGGTCAAACCACCATATGATTGTCTTGAGGAAGGTCGTGTTGTAGTAAAAGTTTATGTGAACAGAAGTGGAAAGGTGGAAAGAGCAATTCCTGGAGAGGCAATAGATAATGGTCCAGCTTCAACTACTTCAGCATCTTGCCTTTACAATGAGGCCAAGAATGCAGCATTAAAAACAACTTGGCAACCTGATCCGAATGCAAAAGAGCAACAGATTGGGTATATTATTTACAATTTCTCTAAGAGCTAAATGTTAACCTATCCACAAACATTGGATTGGCTCTTTAGTCAACTGCCAATGTATCAACGCACCGGTGGTGCCAATTACAAAATAGATTTACAAAAGACTTTAGACATGATGGCCGCTTTAGGTCATCCAGAAAGGAAGTCTAATTATATTCATGTGGCGGGAACTAACGGCAAAGGTTCTACAAGCCACATGATTGCTTCTGTTTTACAGGAAGCTGGTTATACAACTGGATTGTACACTTCACCTCATCTTATTGACTTTCGCGAGCGTATTAAAGTAAACGGCCAAGAAATTTCAGAAGACTTTGTGGTTTCTTTTGTAGAAGAGAACCACGCAATATTTACTGAATTACAACTTTCATTTTTTGAAATGACTGTTGGCTTGGCTTTGTGCTATTTCGTTTCTGAACAGGCCGATGTCGTTGTTCTAGAAGTTGGCATGGGAGGCCGACTGGACTCAACAAATGTGGTGACGCCAGAGGTGTCAGTCATTACTAATATCGGTCTAGATCATCAAAAGTTTTTAGGAGATACGTTAGAATTAATTGCAAAAGAAAAGGCCGGAATTATTAAACCTAACATTCCCGTTGTTATTGGTGAAACCCAAAAGGAGATTGAAAATATTTTTAAATCTATTGCTGAGGCTGGAAATTCAAAAATAATCTTTGCTGATCAAATTTGCCGAGAGGAACGTCAAACGGACTTGAAAGGTGATTACCAAAGCAAAAATATGAAGACTGCAATTACAGCTTTGAAAAGTCAATCGGCTTTTGAATTTTCTGATGAAACTTTAAAAAATGGCTTATTGAATGTAGTTAAAAACACAGGACTACTTGGAAGATGGCAGACGCTACAAGAAGAACCGAGGCTCATTTGTGATACAGGGCATAACAAAGAAGGGATAGCAGAAATCGTTCAACAGCTTTCAAAGACATCATATAACATGCTGCATTTTGTATGGGGTATGGTGGACGATAAAAATGTTACTGAGGTTTTGAAGCTTTTGCCTCATGCGAAATATTATTTTACTCAAGCGTCAATTCCGCGTGCTCTAGAAGTTGAAAAACTTGTAAAAGTTGCTAATGCTTTACAAATGACAGGAGAAGCAAATAAATCAGTGGAAATTGCTGTTGAGAGTGCATTAAGGAATGCCAATACCGATGATCTAATATTTGTCGGAGGAAGTACATTTGTGGTAGCCGACTTACTCTCTTTTTGGTCAAACAGAAACTAACTGTTTTTTAATTCTTCTTTTTTATTGGCAACAAATGCTTCGAGTTCAGGATAAAAAATATTGAAGTGATTTTCGAATTCCGTATAATGTTTTTTAAGAGCCTTTGTTCCGTGATTCATGTTATTCTTAAAAGAAGCTCTTCTACTCATACCTCCAAGCACTCGCTCAATGCCTTCTAAAAACTGATAGTTGTACAGCCAATTGTATTTTACCATATATGGCAGCATCTGTTTAATACGCTCCGGAAGCTCTGCTTTGCGGTCTCTTAAAAGCTGATAGAAATAGTCCACAAATACATCTAGGTTTTTGTCAGAACGTTTTGACCAATCACGTGCGAGATAATGGTCGTAAAATATATCCACTAGAACGGCTCCATATTTGTGATACTCTTCATATAAAAGCGCCTTGCTTTCTTTTACCACTTCATGGTGATCCGTAAAATTGTCTATGGCCCAATGTAATTGAATACCGAGTTGAATATCTTTTGTGAATCGCGGGAGGTCTTTTGTGCGAACAGAATCTGCAATGAAATTTCCAATTTTTATATCATCGTTGTTGCCAGATAGATGGATGTGTGCTAGAAAATTCATTGCTTGAATATACCCAATATTTAAACAATGAAAAGGCCACTCACCAGTGGCCTTTTCCCCGCCTCTAGGCGTGCTATATAAACTCGATAAAACTACAATAGTACAGACTAAGGCTGTAATTAATACTTACAAAAAAAAAGGCCACCGTATAAAGATGACCTTTTTTCTAAGCATTTGTAAAATCTATTTTACGACTATATTCTTAACAGCCATTTTGCTGCCTCGTGTTAGTTTTAATAAGTACATGCCATGTGGCAATTCAGAAACGTTTACTTGGTAAGTGTTAGAGTTGAAAGAACTCTTCACAAGTTTCTGACCACCGATGCTGTAAATTTCTATTTCTGTCAATTCAGTATCTCCAGAAAGCTCTATGAATAAAACATCTTGAGCTGGGTTAGGGTAAACTGAAACGTTGTTCAATAAATTCTCCTGAACGCTGATGTCAGCAGTTGCATTTCCAGGTGAACCAACATCACCTTTGTTAGAAGTGTAAGCTCCACGCATACCATCTTGAGCATTTTGAGCAAAAGTACATGTCGTGTCAAATTCAAGGCTTACTCCTGCTGAAGCTGAACTGTAGGCTGCTTTGCAAACCTCCATTGCCATCGTGGAGTTTGTATCGTACAATACAACCATATCACCGCCTTGATTTAAATTCGGGAATGAACCTGTTAACTCATCAGAGGAAACTAATTGAGGCGCAGAACTTGTTGCTCTCCAAGCGCCTAGGAATGCAGCTTTGTCTGAAGAGTTTCCATTCCATACAACAATCGCTTCGTTAGGAGCAATCATAACATTACCAAATATAGCTGTACCAGATACTTCACTCTCATCGTCAAAAGAAAATCCGTTTAAATCAACGGTAGTTGATCCGTGATTGGTAATCTCAAACCAGTCACCACTTGTAAATGGATCTGAATCTACACTACCTGGCATAATTTCAGAAATATGAAGGTCATACGTCAAAGGAGCCGGGAAAACAAGATCTGCTGTATAACGTGGTAAGATTTGGTAACCTTCATTTCTTGGATCAGATGAATCATATTGACCACCAATACCAATAACATCAAAGGTTCCAACTGGAACAGGTGCAGAAAACAAATCTACTTCATTGTCAATTCTCATTGAGAATGTATCTGTTCCGTTAGATATGTCAACGTTAAACCCAGATCCAGAATTAGTCCAATCTGAAGGATCTAAAATAGTTACACCGTCAATTCTAACTAATTCACTTTCTGTTGCTTCACCTAAAGCTGTAACAACTGTAGGAGCAGGAATTGGATTTCCTTGAGAAAGGACAACAATTGAATCCCCACTGATTTGTGCTAAACCATTGAACTGGCTTAGCGTACCGATAATTCTGATTTGATCTCCTTCAGTAACAAGGTATCCTGTTGGTGCGCTACTAAATACGCCTAAACCATTTCCATCGTGAATTGTAAACTGCGTATTTCCAGAGGAAACGCCTTGCAGGTCAACTCCTAATACAGTTACAATCAATTTACATTCTACACCTGCAGAATCTAATAAGAAATTCACAGGGTCTAAACCGTCAATTTGATCGATAGTATACGTTGGAATAGGTGTGTCGTTGTCATCAATTGTGAAAACATGCGACGAAATTGTTCCTATAGTTAGACCCGCAGATGTTGAAGCAATTGTAAATGTTATGTTTTCAGCACCCTCTTGAAGCAGGTCGTCAATAATTGTTACATCAAACATTAAAGTATCATCACCAGCTGCAGGGTTAAACGTTAAAGTATCCATTACGGCTGCAGGGTTTAAGGTGTAATCTCCAGAAGTGATATTATTGCCTTCCATTACATATACCTGTACTATTTCTGCATTTGTAGACACAGGATTGATTGTCATATAAACAGGTTGTGTACCGGCATCTTCTAAATGTGTTTGTCCAGCAGAAGTGAAGCTCACTGTCGGTGGAATTGGACCACTAATGCAAGTAGAAGTATGAGCACCAAGGAACATTGTAGTGTCCTTAGGGTAAACATCCCACTGGCCCGTGCCAACTGTCCAATCTTTAGTTCCAGCGTCTGCTGTAATCTTTCTAACCAACGTATTGTCTTTTGTAGATCCCGAACCAACTGTCCAACCAGAAGAGCCTGGATCAACGCCAACAACGCCAACAGCATCAAGAGTATCGTTAGTACTGTTTAAAAGGATAACAGCGTCATTACCATTATAGTGAACAACACTTGGCCATGGCACAGCTGTATCTGCCGCATTTAAAACTGCCGCACTCGCTTGATCTGCGCTAATCACAAATACATCGCCTGAAGCTAATGAACCGTATAATGCAAAAGTGCTATTCGCTGAAGTTGCACCGTTACTGAACATTGCAATGCTGTATCCAGTTAAGTTGATTGAAGCATTGGTTGGATTGTAGATTTCTAAAGCTTTATTGTTACCACCACCTTCAATGTATTCAGAGAAGAAAAGTTCGTTACAAGATGCGCTCGCAGAATGACAATTAGAAACATGACTTCCGATAAACATAGTCGTGTCTTTTGGGTAAACATCCCATTGCATTGAACCAATTGTCCAGTCTTTTGTTCCACTATCAGTTGTTATCATTCTTACTAAAGTGTTGTCTTTAGTTGTTCCAGTTCCAACAGTCCAACCTGATGATCCTGGGTCAACACCTACAACTCCAATAGCATCTAGAGTATCGTTAGTGCTATTTAGAAGAACGACAGCGTCATTACCATTATAGTGAACAACACTTGGCCATGGCACAGCTGTATCTGCCGCATTTAAAACTGCCGCACTCGCTTGATCTGCGCTAATCACAAATACATCGCCTGAAGCTAATGAACCGTATAATGCAAAAGTGCTATTCGCTGAAGTTGCACCGTTACTGAACATTGCAATGCTGTATCCAGTTAAGTTGATTGAAGCATTGGTTGGATTGTAGATTTCTAGAGCTTTATTGTTTCCACCACCTTCAATATATTCAGAGAAAAATAAATCTGAACATGGCACTGGTGGTGTGGCTGCGGCATTTACTGTCACAGTTCCTACCATTCCAAATCCAACGTGAGGCGTGCAATCATAGGTGTAAGATCCCGCTGTTGTAAAAGTATAAGAGTAAGTCCACATAGAACCAGATGCACTGCCACTGTAAAAACTTGCAGGGTTTGCAGGGTATGTAGCCGTACGACCATCAACATTGTGACTGCCGCTAGTATTATTCCAAGTAACCGTATCGCCAACCATAATGGTAAGTGAGCTAGGTGTAAATACGTTGCTTGAAACGGCAACTTGGTGGTTCGTTGCCCAGGTAATAAATCCGGTCAACATTAACGTCAAAGTAATTAGTCTTTTCATTTTAAATAAGTTAGAAATAAGAGTTACAAATGTAAACTTAGATGGCATACTAAATATTACTTGAGTGTGAATATTCTGTTTCTTTTTAACGTTCTACTAACAATTTTAAAAAAAGCCCCATCCCGATTTTCGAGATAGGGGCTTTCAAACATACTTGCAGGTTTACCCTAAAAGGAGTGCTTCACCCCCAAAGAGTACGTTCTTCCAACAGTATAGTTGCTGAAAATATAGTCAGTGTTGTTAAAGTCGTGGGTTTGTTTGTAATCTGGGTTTAAAAGGTTTTGAGCTCTAAAAGTCATTCTCCATTTTTTGTTAAACCCTTTTTCAAAAGTGAGGTCCACTACATTTCTTGGTTGCTCATACACATCAGGAACGCGCCCTTGAGATACAAATGTTAGTCTTTCTCCCCAAACGTTGTACGATACATTTAATGCGAAATCGTGCTTTACACTTACAAAACTTAAGTAGGTGTTTGCGATGTATGGGGATTGGCCATACATTGGGCGCGTGTCTTCTGCGCTTGGGTCGATTTCTTGTCGCACAGCTGCTTCAGCTGAGTCAATCTGTGTTCTTGCGTAAATATAAGTCGCGTTAATTCCAAAACGTGTTTTGTGGTTTTCATTTGAAGCGAAAGGGAGTTCTTTTCTAATTTCAATTTCAGCGCCTAAAACTTTAGCTTGAGGAACATTCACAAAAGATACTTCTAGATTCTGTGCTTCTGGTGCAATTCGTCTTTCTATAGGATCTTTGAGATCCTTGTAAAAGGCACTTGCACTTACAAAGTCACCAAGGCTAGGATACCATTCCCAACGCAAGTCGAAGTTGTCGATGATGGTTCGTGTTAAGTCTGGGTCTCCTACTAAGACATAGTCACCCGCAAAAAGGTAAGATGAAAAAGGTGCCAGCTCTCTAAATGTTGGTCTTGCGATTGTTCTGGCGTAGCCTATTCTAACTTTCATCAACTCATTTAAATCATATGTTAGGTCTAAAGAAGGTAAGAAGTCGTTCGCAATTACTTCTCCAATGTCGTCATTCGGGTTTTGACTTTCTACAAAAATGTCTGTTCTCTCATAGCGAACACCAGCAATGGCTTTTAGTTTTTCTGTAAGTGGAAGGGTTGTCATTGCATACGCCCCAATTACACTTTGTGTTCCGGTGTAGCTGTTGCTCAATTGTCTATTTGAGCGCATGTACATTCCAGGTGTTGTATATCCTGTAAGAATATTTTCGTCTGAAATGAAGTTTAAGATTCTGTCTGGATTGATGAATTGTTCTCCGGCATCAGGATCATTTATATAATCACCAAAGCTTTTCTCGTTGTCTAAGTAGTCGTATTGAAATTCAGTAAAGTCGCGGTTTTTGTAAAGAAAAGCGGCTCCAGTTTTAAACTCTGCTTTTCTGCCTTTGTATTCAAAAGGCATGGTGTAATGTATTTTATTATCGGTGTTGGTTTCAGACATTTCTCTAAAAAAGCGAGTGGGCGGTTGATAAGCCTGCTGCTTGATTTCATACCCTACACCATCTTCCCAATCGTATGCAAACAGCCTAAAGTCAGGTTGTTCTTGGCCAGAAAGAGTAAAACTAGAAACCCAATCCATTGTTCCATTGCCCATCCCTTCTGTATAATGTGAACCTTTTATCTGAGCTGTGGTAATTGATCTTTCAATAAAATTTTGCGCTTGCGAATAAAATCTATCGTTTTCATCGAATAATGAATTTTCAGACCATCGGCCAATGAGTTGACGCGTCACTTTACTTCCGCCTTGGTTTCTCAAGAGCGTAAATCCAATTTTGTTGTTTGAGTTGAACTTGTAGTTGGCATTTGCCATAATTCCCCAAAGTACGTCTTCATTGCTTTGAACATCACTCAAAATCTTATCTGGAATGAGTTGTCCGGGGTTGGGTGAAACATAACGCCCTATTATCCCATTGTCATAAAAGTTGTTATTCTTTTGATACGTCAATCCCACAATAAAACCGAAAGGTTTGCCTCCCAGACTTTTTTGATTTCCCACCGAAAGTGAATAGCTCTGGTTCATTGCTGGTGGCTTTGTGTTGGCCACCATAAGCTTGTTGAATGATTGTACTATGGCTGTGTTTTTATCTAGTTCGCCAACAAAACTGGCAATATCTGCAGGTAAGTTTTCAGCATTCGCTGGAGCATTCCGCGTGCCATCGTCTATACCTAGCCAATCTGTTTTTCCACCTTCATAGGTCAAAAAAATGTTATTGAAAGTGGCTTGATCATTAAAAGACCATCTGCCTGAAAACTGTAAGGTTAGTTTTTCAGGGAAATCTTTGGTGTGTAAATCAATCAACCCGCCTGTAAAGTCTGCAGGTAAATCTGGTGTAAAAGTTTTATACACCAACATATTGTCAATCAAGTTTGTTGGAAAGAGGTCTAGCTGAACAGCATTCTTTTCTGGATCTAAACTTGGAATGTTAGCCCCATTCAGTAAAGTTTTACTGTAGCGATCGCCCAAACCTCTGACGGTAGCATATCTGCCACCTTCCACGGTTACACCTGTTACCCGTTTTATTGCGCCCGCGGCATCAGAGTCTCCCATGCGTTTTATTTGCTGAGAAGAAATTCCGTCCATTACACGGCTAGAATTTTTCTGCATCAACAAAACAACGGTTTCATTGTTCTTTTCAATTTTTGCAGCCAATACAACTTCGTCTAAAGTTTCTGTGGCAGTTGGCATATTTATATTAATGACTGATATTTCTCCTTTTTTTACCTCTACACCATTTATGACAAGGTCTTGATAAGAAATGTAAGAGGCTTTTAAATTGTATGATCCAGGTTCTACAGAAAACTCGAAGTCCCCGTCAATATCGGTGCCGGTAGCATAGTTAGTCCCTTCAATAAAGACTGCTGCTCCAATAAGAGTTTCACCTGTTTCTTTGTCTGCAACAACTCCTCTGATAGTACCTTTTTGAGCAACTGCAAGGCCTGTCAAAAATGTGAGGGAAATGAGGGTAAACAAATGTTTCATGTCAAGTATGTTTTGATATGCACCAAGATCAAAAGGCCGTGGTGCGAAAAATCTGTACTTTTTTATTATTGAATGACTGTTGCTTCATCTGTTAAAGTCCACCCTTCAATCCACATGTTAGAACCGTCTGGGTTAAAAGCACCTTTAAAAGAAGGGGCTTCGAACCAGCTCATATCATCAAAACCAGTCCAAATTGCGGGAGCAATTGTTGCCGTTGGTATAACGCCATTCATTCCTAATGTTGTTGCGGCATTTCCCGCAACGTTCGGGTGAGAAGTAAGAGCATTACCATCGCTGTCTACAAGTATGGTTGTTAGCATGTCGTCAGCTACATTTTCAAAAAGATTGTTCATAATTTTTAAATCGCCAACTTCTAATCTATTTCTAGAATCTTCACCTGCTGGCAAGTTTTCAATGTCTATTCCTTTTCCCCATTCTGTAAAAAGAGAATTCCAATAAAAACCACCTGCGTTATCGCGGAAGGTGATTGTTCTTTTTCCTTCAGAAACGCCTTTTCCAATAGATGTAACATTTGCAAAAGTTGGAGTTGCATGAGGAATACCGTCTTCTGGTTTTGTTCCTCCATCATGTTCACCGCCTCGGTCTCCAGGTTGATAAACCAATAAGTATTGAATGAATCCTCTGTAGCCTTCATCGTAATCAAAGGCATCATCTCCAACGTTTGTGATGACAGCGTTTCTAATTCTTGCTGTTCCGCCAAAGCATTCTATGCCGTCATCGCTGTTTGCAATGACTTCAATATGATGGATTGATGTTTCGGAACCAACACCTCCTAAAGTGATACCGTTTATTTCGTTGCCAGAACCGATGTCTGTTCCACCATGTCTTACAGAAACGTAGTGCAACATTCCTGAGTTGTCCATATCGTCCATACCTCCATAAAGTCCTCTCGACTCTGAAGTAGGAATGCCTTCGATTGCTGATGTGCCAGGTTCTGAATTGAGTTGCGCATTGCCCAACACGATTAATCCACCCCAAAGACCGCGAGCAGTTGCCGGTAAGTTTCCACTGTTTTCGAAACCGCTGTTGTCTGCTTTTCTTCTTATTTGATCCGCTTCAGAAGTCATGACAATAGGGTTGGACGCTGTACCCTGCGCCATTATTTTTGCACCTCTTGCGACAATTAATGCCGATGCATTTTCACCTTGACCTGATTTTCCTTTGATAACTGTTCCTTCTTCTATTGTTAAAGTTTGGCCTCTGTTTACGAAAATCATTCCATCTAAAATGTAAGTTGAGGTATTCGTTAAGGTAATTGTACCGGTTCCTTTTCCGAAGTCTCTGATTGTGCAGATGGTTTCGATAATATTATTGTTGCCATCTTTCAAGTCCTCACAAACAATGGATGTTTCTGGAGTTGGAGTAGTTGAAGGTGTTTCGTCTGTGCAAGCTGTAAACATCATTCCTGCGGTAAGACCTAATAAAGCTATAAACTTGGTTCTCATTTTTTCTCGAGTTGTGATTAAAATTCTGGACAAACTTACCGGAGGGTTGTTATCAGAATCTTAATCCAAAATCAAAAGAATGAGGTTTTTAGTTACTTTAAACCTGTGAAAACTGGCCGAATAAAAAGAGAACATTTACTGAGTGTTATCAAATTGTTAAACACTTTTAAGAGCTCTTTATAGTATTACATTTGACCAAAATAACTGTTAGATCAATCTATGGATCCATCAAATTACACATTGTTACTTGTAGATGACGAGCCAGACATTTTAGAGTTTGTTGGCTATAATCTTAGAAAAGAAGGTTACACTGTTTTTACTGCGAATAATGGAACGGAAGGAGTAGAGCTTGCAAAAAAGCACATCCCGAATTTAGTTTTACTAGATGTAATGATGCCAGGAATGGATGGCATAGAAACGTGCGATATTATGCGTTCAATCCCAGAGCTGCAGGATGTGATTATTGCTTTCTTGACTGCTCGAGGAGAAGATTATTCTCAAGTTGCGGGTTTTGAGGCTGGCGCTGACGATTATATAACTAAGCCTATTAAACCAAAAGTATTGTTAAGCAGGTTGAAGGCGCTACTCAGAAGACAAGGCGGAAGCTCTTCAAGTGGATCAGAGATTTCTTTAGATCATGGTAAATTGGTGATTGACACTGAAAAATACCAAGTGATTTACGATGGCAATGCCTTAGATCTCCCCAGAAAGGAATTTGAACTAATTTCTTTATTGTCTTCAAAGCCCGGAAAAGTTTTTCCTAGAGAAGAAATAATGGATCGAATTTGGGGAAATGATGTTGTTGTTGGCGGCAGAACCATAGATGTGCATATTCGTAAAATCAGAGAAAAAATTGGTGATAAATCGATTAAAACCATAAAAGGGGTTGGTTACAAATTTGACGAACAGGTATGAGTTACAATAAGCCAAGAATGGTTGCGCTTGTTATATCGCTCGGCCTAGGCGCCTTTACTTTTCTTCTTTATTTTATTCAATCTAGGTTTTTGGAGAATAGTATTTGGGCTGCTGCACTTATTTCTATGTTGGTCATTGTTATCTCATTTCTATTGTACAAGATTGTTATCGAAGGGTATTTCGAAAACCGCATTAAGCTCATTTACAAGAATATTTATAATGTTAAGCGCGGGGGTCCGGTTCGTGAAAAGGGGCCAAAGGATGCTTTGAAAAAGGCAGACGAGGATGTGAGTTTATGGGCAGAAGAATTCAAAAGTGAATTAGATGAGTTAAAGAGTCGAGAAAAATTTAGACGTGAGTTTATCGGTAATGTCTCGCATGAATTAAAAACACCAATTTTTAATATTCAAGGTTATATTCTTACCCTTCTCGATGGTGGATTAGAAGATGAAAGCATCAACCGTCAGTACCTAAAACGCGCGAACAAATCTGTAGATAGGTTAATCGATTTAATCCAAGACATGGATACATTGAATAGGCTGGAATCTAATGTTTTAGAGCTTAAAATGGGTCGTTTTGACATTGTGGAATTAGCCAATGAGATTATCGATATGCTCGGTGATAAGGCGAAGAACTCCGATGTTGTTTTAGAACTTAAGAGCCCTTCTGAAAAATCAATTTACGTAAACGCGGATTTAAAGCGAATTGAGCAAGTGCTGTTTAACTTAATGGTAAATGCTATCAAGTACAACGACAAAAAGAAGGGCATTGTAAAAATCTCGTTTCACGATATAGGCGAAGCGATAATGGTGGAAGTTGTAGACAATGGAATGGGTATTCCTGATAAAGATGTTAACCGCATATTTGAGCGTTTTTACCGAGTTGATAAAAGTCGTACACGCGGCACAGGTGGAAGTGGTTTAGGTCTGTCTATTGTGAAGCATATTATAGACCAGCACGAGCAAATACTAAATGTGACAAGTAAAGACGGTAAGGGTTCTACATTCACATTCACACTTCAAAAAGCTTAATATTTTACATTTCTTAATGCCTGTGCCTCATCGCTTTTTAATTCCCACTCCATTGGTGAAATTGGTTCTAAGCCTTCTAATAACTCATTCAAAAAAGATGCCTTTACCTCTAAATTGAAATAGTGTGCTCTAGCTTCATTACTTTCAGCATCAAGCTCTTTTTCTTTGCACCAAACCAAATAGTTTTCGGCTTCAACAAAGTCTTGATATTCATAGATCAATAAGTTTAAAAGAATAAGATCAGCGCTTGCTTTTACGTCTCCATATTCATCGTCAACCAATATGAATGTTTTTTTTGTGTTTTGCTCGATAGAAATCAATTGAAAATTCAGATTGCACCAATAGATGCCAGTGGGTTCGTTTTTTATCTTTAAACGGAATTTTCGAATTACTTCTTGTAGCTTAGAAATCGTAAAGTTCTCCTTCAATGGTGTTTAAAAAAATCTGATATAAAAATAGAAATGTCTCTTGCAAAAACAACTAATAGGCGATTTAGATTTTCAAGGAAAAAAAATTACTTCTTGAATTAGAAAAGGGAACAGCTTTCATTGAATATATGAATGCAAAAGGAAAAATTTATTTAACACATACAGAAGTTCCAATCAGTTTAGGAGGAAAAGGATTTGGAAAATAATCGTTCGTTTGGCGCTAGCGCATCTAAGAAAATCTGGAAATAAGATGGTGTCGCTTTGCCCTTTTGTCGCAGCTTTTCTAGGGTATAATACAGAGTATCGAGATTTACTGGTAGAGGGGTTTAGTATAAAATGAAAAAGCCCCGAATCTATCGAGGCTCTTTCAAAATTTAAGCTAGGGTATTTTTACAGTTGGGTAGGTAGCATTACTTTGTCTACAACATGCACTATTCCATTTGAAGCGACAACAGTTCCTAAAATTTTAGAACCATGCACGTAGGTGCCGTCTTCAAGAACTTCTACTTTTACATATTCATTCGTTGCCATATACAAGCTCATGCCATCTTTTAAGTCTTTTAAATACAGTTTTCCTGGAGTCGCATGAAACGTGATGATGTCGCCCAATTTTCTTTTGTTTTCAGGAAGAAGTAATTCATCTAAAGTGCCTTCTGGAAGCGCATCGAAAGCGGCATTTGTTGGTGCAAATACCGTCAGTGGCCCTGCATTTACTAATACATGTTCAATTCCTGCGGCTTGCACTCCAGCAACAAGTGTTGTATGGTCTGGACTGCCAATGGCAATGTTTAGAATGTTTTTCATAGAACCTTCATCTTCAACACTGGCCTGACCTAAAGGGGTAAGATTGGTTTCATTGTCTGTAGATGGAGTAGAACTCACTTCCGGATTACTGTTGCAGCTGCAAAACACAAGAAATACTGCTGAGACTAACAGTGTAGCTATCGATTTCATAATTAACCTATTTATAGTTTTAAGAGGCATAAAGGTATCTGCGTGTATTGCCAACACCAATGAAGATTCTCACTTCAAAAGTTGATATAAGTCAAGTTTTTACTTGACGTAGTTCATTTTATATGGAATTACCCCCATCTAATTTTATGGCATTATTAAAGCAAATAAGAGAATTGATTATGGCACACTCATTAAAACTATTGAAATACGTTGCTGGCGCTTTTGTCATCGCGTTTTTATCTGCCTGTGGCGGAAGTGAAGCAACAGAAGAATCTTCTGCAGGAGACGATCCCGTTTCTTATGTAAAGAAGGCTGAAGAAGCAAAAGGACCTAATAAAGGTATCGGTCCAATTAGTCATGTTGAATTAGGCGCTTTAGACGATGCCTTAGCAACTGAAGGCGAAGCTCTATTTAATAAGATGTGTACTGCATGTCATAAAATGGATGCAAGACATGTTGGGCCGGCTCTAGTCGATGTAACAGAACGCAGAACACCAGAGTGGATCATGAATATGATTCTAAATCCTGATGAAATGACCAAAAAAGATCCTGATGCTTATGCTCTGATTGCAGAATATATCGCGCCTATGGCCAATCAGAGTTTAACAGAGGAGCAAACAAGAGCTATCCTCGAATATTTTAGAAAATACGACAATCAATAATAATCTCAATTAATTAGTTATGATATCACTACAGAAAATAATTCTCGGTATTGGAGTTGTTGCCTTTTTAGCCAGCTGTGGCAATTCAGGCAAGAGTAGCTCTAAAATGACATCCAGCTCGAATGCTAGCGCAGCAGAGCAAGTTTATGTTCCACCAGGAGAACATGATGAATTTTACGCATTTATGTCTGGTGGTTTTTCCGGACAATTAACTGTGTACGGATTGCCTTCAGGACGTTTGTTCAGAAGAATCCCTGTTTTTTCTCAAGATGCAGAAAAAGGATATGGTTACGATGAAGAAACCAAGCCTATGTTAATGACATCTGAAGGTTTTGTGCCTTGGGATGATTCTCACCACCCAGAGCTTTCTCAAACGAACGGTGTTCCTGATGGTAAGTACATCTTTATAAATGGTAACAATACCCCGCGTATTGCGAGAATAGATTTAACAACATTCGAAACAGTTGAGATCATTGAAATTCCCAATACTGCAGGTAATCACAGTTCTCCATTTACAACAGAAAATTCTGAGTACGTGGTTGCCGGTACACGTTTCTCTGTTCCTGTTCCGCAAAGAGATATGTCTATTACAGAGTATAAAGGAAACTTTAAAGGAAACTTAACTTTTGTGAGTGTAGACAAAGAAGACGGTGACATGGACATCGCTTTCCAAATCTTAGTTCCTGGTTTCGATTACGACTTAGCGCACGCTGGTAAAGGTAAATCTCATGGTTGGATGTTCTTCTCTTCATACAATACAGAGGAAGCACATACAAAAATGGAAGCTACAGCATCACAAAATGATAAAGATTTTATCGCTGCTGTAAACTGGAAATTAGCCGAACAATATATAGCCGAGGGTAAAGGACATGAAATGCCAGGCAAGTACATGAACAATGAAATGAATCATCACACACATGCTGCAACCTCTAAAGCTTATGATAAAGTGATGGTCTTGAATCCAGATGAATGTCCAGGTCTTATTTATTATCTACCTACACCAAAATCACCTCACGGTGTTGACGTTGACCCAACCGGAGAATACATTGTTGGGAATGGTAAATTATCATCAGACATGTCTGTACACAGTTTTGACAAAATGTTAGCTGCTATTGAGGCGGAAGATTTTGAAAAAACAATTGATGGTATTCCAGTGTTAACATATGAATCGGTGCTTGCAGGTGTTGTTGAGCGTCCAGGTTTAGGGCCTTTGCATACAGAATTTGATGGACAAGGGTATGCCTATACATCTTTCTTTATTTCTTCGGAAGTTGTAAAATGGAAACTTGGTACATGGGAAGTTATAGATAGAATTCCATCTTACTATTCTATTGGTCACTTGATGATTCCTGGTGGGGATAGTAAGCAACCTTGGGGGAAATACTTAGTGTCTTTAAACAAGATTACAAAAGACCGTTACTTACCTACGGGGCCAGAATTGGCGCACTCAGCGCAGCTGTATGACATATCTGGAGATAAGATGAAACTTCTCCTTGATTTCCCAACGGATGGTGAACCTCACTACGCACAGGCTATTCCAGCTGAATTGGTGAAACCAAATTCAGTCAGAATATTCAAGCTTGACGAAAACGAACACCCTTATGCGGCAATCTCTGAAGATGAGGCGCGTGTTGAGAAAAATGGAAACGAAGTTCATATTTATATGACCTCTATTCGATCTCACTTTAAGCCAGATAATATTGAAGGTGTAGAAGTTGGTGATGTAGTTTATTTCCACATTACAAACCTTGAACAAGATTGGGATACGCCTCATGGTTTTGCTATGTACGGTGCAAATACATCTGAATTGTTGGTCATGCCTGGTGCAACAAAAACAATGCGTTGGGAAGCTAAACGTGTGGGTGTTTTTCCATTTTATTGTACAGACTTTTGTTCAGCATTGCACCAAGAGATGCAAGGATATATTCGTGTTTCTCCAAAAGGTTCTAGTGTGCCTCTTAAATACTGGACCGGAGAACAAGAATAAGCCAGGAAAAGTTAAGCCAAGAACTTTCTCTGACATTTATGAGAGCCCCGGAGAACCTGGGGCTCTTTGTTTAAACCTTAATGTAATTATTCAATTTTTTCAATCATGAAAAAGCAAAGCACCGTCATAATTTTTATTTCTGCATTGTTATTACTAGGCGTATTTTTCAAACCGCTTTGGTTTATCGAGCTCGAAGCTCCACAGTACCCCGAGGGTATAACAATGTACATTCATGTAGATAAGATTACGGGAAACGAAGAAAGTACGCTTGCGAACATCAATATTCTAAACCACTATATTGGTATGCAGTACATCGTTCCAGAATCTATTCCGGAACTTACATGCTTCCCTTATGTCATTGGTGGGCTCGTTTTTTTTGGTTTGCTCGCGGCAATTCTAAAACGCAAATGGCTTGCCTTTACATGGATTATAGTATTAACTCTGTTGTGCTTTTTAGGGATTTATGATTTCTATTTATGGGAATATGACTATGGCCATAACCTCGATCCAACAGCAGCTATAAAAGTTGACGGGATGTCTTATCAGCCCCCTCTATTTGGAGAAAAATGGCTCCTAAATTTTAAGGCAATATCATATCCACACGTAGGGGGTATAATGCTTGGTATTGCTGTGCTTTTAGCAAATAGTGTTTGGTGTATCGAACGCAAAAAGAAGTGACTATTATCATATAATGAAACCGCTGCATAGCCGAAATTTGTGAGTGTCATCTCATCAAAATTTTAGATATGCAGCGGTTTTTTCTTTTTCTAGTAGTTAGCATTATTGCTATTTCATGCACGGTTGAACCATCTCCTATTCAGTATGGAAATGACGAGTGTAAATTCTGTATGATGAAGATTATGGATGAACGCTTTGGTGCCGAAATCGTAACTGAAAAGGGGAAGATCTACAAATTCGATTCTGCAGAATGCATGATGAGGCATATGAAAGAATCCAAAGGAAATAGCAGTCATGTATTAGTAACACATATAAATGCACCAAATGTTTTGCAAGATGCAAAATCTAGCTTTTTTGTTATCTGCGAGCACATCCCTAGTCCAATGGGCGCAAATTTATCGAGCTATCCAAATGAACAATTTGCCACTGCAAAAGTGATGGAACTTGGAGGTGAGACATATTCATGGCAAGCTTTAGTTGAAAAATATTCAAATTAGAAATCAATACCTTCTTGGCACTTCAAAAAAATATTCTAATTCTTTTAATTAGCCTCTTTTGGGCTTCTTTCGCATTAGGGAGAACGTTGAAAGTGTGCGATGGCTGCACCTTTCAAACTATTGAAGGTGCAATCGAAAAGGCACAGAAAGGAGATGTGGTTGAGGTTGAGGAAGGGCAGTATAAAGTTCAGCGACTGGTAATTTCAGTTCCGATAAAATTAATTGGTATTGGAGAAGTTGAACTCGATGGTGAAGGCGAGCCCATCTTACTTTTAACAACAGATAGTATTGTTATTGAGAATTTAATTTTAAAAAATGTCTCAACTTCTTATATAGAAGATAAAGCGGCTATACGCATTGTTAAATCTGACCATTGCGAAATTAGAAACAACAAACTCTACGATACTTTCTTCGCCATTTATATCGAAAATTCAGACTACGCAATAGTGGAAGACAACTACGTGAAAGGAGATGCAAAACAAGAGGCATCTTCTGGAAATGCTGTGCATGCTTGGTATTCTAACAACGCCTTGATTAAAGGTAATACCCTGTTAAACCATCGAGACGGAATATACTTGGAATTCGTTGAAGACTCTAAGGTTATTGATAATCATAGCGAAGGAAATATTCGTTACGGCTTGCATTTTATGTTTTCTCATAACGATGATTATTTAGACAATAAGTTTATCAATAACGGTTCTGGTGTTGCTGTAATGTTTTCAGACCATGTGAATATGTTCAACAATCTCTTTAAAGACAATTGGGGCGATGCCGCTTATGGATTGTTGCTCAAAGACATTAAGGACAGTAAGCTTGAGGGTAACATTTTTAAAAGAAATACGATTGCAATTCAGGCAGACAACGCAATGAGAATCCAAATAAACCACAATGACTTTGTAGATAATGGGTGGGTTTTAAAAATTATGGGGAACTGTATGGAAAATAAAGTCGTTGAGAATAACTTCATTTCTAACTCATTTATGGTTTCTACAAATTCATCGTACAACCATAATTTTTTTGATAATAATTTCTGGAGTGAATATTCTGGCTATGACTTGGATAAGGATGGAATTGGTGACGTACCTTATCGCCCGGTGAGCCTATTTTCATATACCGTAACAAATAACCCTCCTACGCTCATTTTAATGCGAAGCACATTTATTGAATTACTCAATTCTGCAGAGAAAGTAATTCCAGTGATTACCCCTGAAACACTTTTTGATGAACATCCTAAAATGAAAATAATACTCCATGATTGAAATTGTAGGATTAGAGAAGAGCTTTAAAAACAAGAGCGTATTAAAGGGGGTAGATTTAAAATTAGAGCCCGGTAAAAGTTATGCTATTCTCGGACCGAATGGTTCAGGGAAATCAACTTTAATAAAATCTATTTTAGGATTGGTGAACCCGAGCTCGGGTCAAGTTTTTGTAGACGGGAAAAGTGTCAAAAACAACCCTCAGACACGCTTAGATATTGGTTACATGCCGCAAATCGCAAAATTTCCAAGTAATCTAACGGTCAAAGAGCTTTTTAAGCTCATAGAGAATTTAAGAGGTGAAAAAGCAGAGCCAGGCTATTATGTGAAAGCCTTTAGGATGGAGGAATATTTGAACTATAAATTGGGGCAACTTTCAGGAGGAACCATTCAAAAAGTATCAGCCGTGACTGCGCTAATGTTCGACCCCAAATATGTGATTCTTGATGAACCAACCGTTGGTTTAGACCCTGTTTCTCGAATGTTCATGAAACAGGAAATTAAGGCATTGAAAAAAAAGCAAAAGACCATTTTATTTACAAGTCATTTACTTACAGATATTGAAGACCTAGCTAATGAAGTGGTCTTCTTGTTAGAAGGGGTAGTTTACTTTAAAGGAACGCCTTACGAATTGTCTGTAAAAACGCAAACAGAAAATCTGGAAGAGGCTATTGCGCAATTATTTTTAAAAGAAGGAATTGATGAATAATTTTTGGCGAGTTTTCAAAATAACCTTTATCGATGTTGTGCGCAGCAAGTGGAACATTGGGTTTTTTATTTTCTTTCTGGGCTTGGCGTTTGCCTTATTGCATTTTTCTGATAACCTATCTAAAGCACTGATTAGTATTTTAAATGTGGTATTGTTTATCGTTCCTTTAATGGGCGCAATAATGGGCTCTATGTATTTTTACAATTCAATTGATTTTGTAGATCTTTTGCTTTCTCAGCCCTTAAAGCGTTCAAGCGTTTTCTTGGGGCAGTCTATGGGTTTGAGTTCGGGAATTGCGTTGGCCTATTTACTCGGTGTGGGTATTCCATTTCTGTCCTTTGGTCTTATGGAATCTGCTGATATTTTTAATTTCTTTTCGCTATTGATTTCAGGTATTTTTCTGGCTGTAATATTTACGGCTTTCTCCTATATGATTGCAATTTTTAATCCTGATAAAGTAAGAGGAATTGGAATAGCTTTGTTGAGCTGGTTGTTTTTATCTGTGGTGTACGATGGGTTATTTCTTATTTATTTGATGGTCTTCAGCGAATATCCGGTTGAGAAACATGCCATCGTTATAGCATTGCTCAACCCTATCGATTTGGCAAGAATAATGACTATGTTGAAATTAGATATTGCCGCGCTACTTGGGTATACAGGTGCGGTGTTCAAGGCATTTTTTGGTTCAGATTTGGGATTGGTTTTATCTACGCTAGCAATGTTGTTTTGGGCTTTGTTTCCATTCGTTTTTATAACGAGAAAAGGAAATAAGCGTGACTTTTAAGCTGGGGATAAGTCATGTTTCAAAACACTCTTAAAGTATACCTTGCTGACAAATACCTCAATTCTTGGCATCTATAAACAAATACGATTGTGAAAATTGTGATATCTGCGAGATTAGTCTTTTTAAGACTTTGAAGGTAGATTCTTTGCGCACTCTGTCTAAGGATAAGAGAGACGCACATTATAAAAAAGGGCAAGTAATTTTTAACGAATTCAATTCACCAGAAGGGATATACGCTATTGCTGATGGTAGCTTGAAAATCTATAAAGAGGGTAGAGAGGGGAAAGAGCAAATTTTAAAATTTGTAGGTGCTGGAACAGTTTTAGGCTACCGTGCAATTTTATGCAATCAACCATTTGGAGTTTCGGCAGCGGCACTAGAGGATACAAGTTTATGTTTTATACCAAAAGCCACATTTCAACAGCTTTTAACATCAGATATTGAATTTACACGACAAATGCTGCAAGAGCTTTCACAACATTTAGGTGATTCTCATGAACGTGTTTTAGGTCTCACTCAAAAAAGTGTAAAGGAAAGAGTCGCAGAATCTCTTTTGAATTTGAAAGCCTTTTATGGCAAAAAAGAAGACACTGATTTTTTAACAAAAAAGATAAGCCGAACACATATTGCACAACTCTGTGGTATTTCACTCGAAAGTGCAGTTAGAACGCTTAAAACACTTGAAAGTGAGGGTGTGATTTCACTTGTTAAAAAAGAGATTTGTATAAAAGATGTTCCGCGTCTTGCAGAATATGCTGGTGTAGAATTCTAGATGTAAATCAAGTTATTTACTGATTCATATCATGTTAGCTTTTCACAATTCGTCAGACATTTAGCCATGTTAAATCATACAGACAAAACATGGGAACAATAGCAATAGAAAACAAAACAGTAGGGAAATTAGTGGCTGAGGACTACCGAAAAGCAAAAATATTTAAGAAGTTTGGGATAGATTTTTGCTGTGGAGGAGGCGTTAGTATTGACAAGGCTTGCGAGGTATATGGAGCGGACAAAGAAAAAGTATTATCTGATTTAGAAATGCTGGACCTTAAAGATATTGACCCCGATATTGATTACAATAATTGGCCTTTAGAAAAGTTACTAAACCATATCATTGAAAGCCATCACACTTATGTTCGTGAGGCAATTCCTATTGTGAGTCAGTTCGTGACCAAAGTGAAAAACGTACACGGAGATAACAAACCGAATGTGGCAGAAATAGCAGATATTTTTAACGCTGTTGCCGAAGAGCTGCACTCGCATTTAGAAAAAGAAGAGAAAATATTATTTCCGTATTTGCGACATTTGTTAGCAGCAGAAAAAGGAGAAGAATTCATAGGTCCTCATTTTAGAGAAGCTAAGAATCCAATAGGTGTTATGCTGGCCGAACACGAGGATGCAGGTGATGCACTGATGAAAATTCAAGAGCTTACCAATGACTACAATCCGCCAAAAGGAGCGTGCGCAACACATCAAGTGAGTTATGCATATTTAAAAGAGTTTTTTGAGGATTTGGTTCAACACGTGCATTTAGAAAACAACATCTTGTTTCCGAAAATAATTTCTCTAGAAAATAAGTTGAGGAGTATTTAATCAGTTTAACAAGGTCTTGAAACTTCGCTTATAGCGGAGTTTTTATTGATTAAATAATTCTGTAAGAAAAACCTATCTATTAGTATCTTGCCAAACTTATTTATTGGAAGACTCAATCAGATAACGGTAACGACTAATACTATTGATGATTAAATCATCGCGATTGGCTTCACCTTTTTATATGGTTGCGAGGATTATGTATTACATACTGATTTTGCCACTCTCATTGTTGCCAATGTCTTTTTTATATGGTCTTTCGAGGGTGTTTCTATTAATAGTGTATAATATTTTTAATTACCGCAAAGAAGTTGTTTCGGAGAATTTAAGAAATGCTTTTCCTGATAAAGGAGAAGATGAGCTAAAGTCCTTAGCGAAAAAGTTTTACTTGCACTTTGGCCAAATAGCTGCGGAAGGCGTAAAAGGATTTTCAATTTCTGAAAAGCATTTGCGAGAACGTTACAAAGTCGTAAACCCTGAAGTGTTAGAGGAGCTTTATGCTCAGGGAAAAAGTGTGCTTTTGGTTTCTGGTCATTATGGCAATTGGGAGTTCATGGTTCAATCTCTAAACCTTCAATTTTCTCACCAAGGCGCTGGGGTAGGCAAACCTATTACGAGTAATGGCTTTGCTCACATAGTAAATAAAGCCCGTACTAGGTTTGGTATGGAGATTTGGGATCACTTAAATGTGCGTGGTGAGATTCAATCTCACTTGGACCAAAATAAGTTGTTTTGCTGTATGCTTCTGGCAGATCAATCAACGTCTAATACTGATAAGAGCTATTGGATGCGCTTTCTAAATCAAGATACCCCTGTATTGTTTGGGCCAGAGAAATTGGCTAAAACGTATGACTTACCAGTGGTATATTACGATGTAGAAAAGGTCAAACCTGGGTATTACGAACTCACTTTGAAACCTGTTTCATTCAATCCGAAAGCGGAAGCTTATGGCGATATTACATATAAGCATAATAAGCTATTGGAAGATTATATTGTGAAAAAACCTGAGTTCTGGCTCTGGTCTCATAAGCGCTGGAAACACAGCGGGCATTCTGAAAGATATGAAGTCAGAGTCTAGACCTGCGCATTTTCAATGCTGTATTGTAAATGTCATAGTCAACCGAATAAAACTTTTTTAGTCGTTTTATTAAGTCTTTGTCTTCGTAGTAGCTCTTAGGTTTTTCTGGATTTTGATTCGTGGCTGGAATGTCAATTTTTGATTGACCTAAAAAATGCTTGGCAAAGAACTGAATGTCTTCATTAAAATGCTCAGTAATACCAACAAAATCAAATTGCGCAACAGGGAATTTCCATAAAAATTGAGCGTAAAAATTTTGCATTTCTTTTGAGAAACAAAACGTTTCAAAACTCCAGTTTTCTTCAACTACTTTTCGGTGAAGCATGCCTGGTGTGGTTTTGGCATCGTAATGTCTAAACCAGAAATGATAATGAGATGCTAGGCGCTCCAGTGGGTCGCGCAGCCAAGTCACAAATTGAATATTCTTTTTCCCAACAAGGCCAGCGTATTTATAAGGCATAAAATGCCCATGAATGCATTTTGTGTTTCGGTGATTGAATTTCCATATTAAAGTGTTCTTGCTTTTTTCATAGCTCGCTTCTGTCATGGCGTATCTTTCGTCAAGCGGAGTGTTGATTGGCAAATCTGTGTAGTCGTGCTTGAAGTTATTGCCATAATAATGTTCCAGCAAAGATCGAAAGCTCATACCACCAGCTTTAGGCATATGTACAGAAATCAACATTAGTCTTGAGGAAAAGTTTTGTGGCCACCCTTTACAATGTCATTGACCAATTCATCTATTTGCTCAGTAGTTACATTGGGCATACATATCACATGTGTCATTTGTTCTTCAGTGGCCAATTGCCACTTTCTATAAATAGGGTCTGGCTGAGGTGGAAAAACAACAGTAATGGCATTTTTATTCATCCAGCATTCAATGTTGTTTTCTTTCATTTTGGTCAACGCGTAACGAGCAGTTTCCCAACAGTCTTCAACACGTTTTTTGAGGCCTTCTTTTCCCATATTGTTTATGGCGTACCACAGAAATGCTGGGCTATGGCCATTTCTGGAACCTGTGATGGTCGTGTCTAAACTTCCAGTGTAGCTAATGGATAGTGCAATTCTATCGCGGTTCGCTTTTTTAACTATCGTCACGCCACAAGGAATTGGACTTCCAATAAACTTGTGACCGCTAATTGTGATGCTGTCGGCACCATCGCTCATGTCAAAACAAGGTTTTGGATCTGCAAAAGCATTTATTACTCCAGATAAAGCCGCATCGCTGTGAATATACGAGTGTTGAATAGCGAGATCTTTTAGGATCTTCTTTATACGATTTACATCGTCTACAGCCTCGGTCATGGTTGTGCCAATATTAGCAACGATAATTACAGGTGTATTTCTATGTGTGCTTATCGTTTGATGCAAATCGTCATAATCGATTTCGCCATTTTTTTGAGAACGAATGGCGATGCTTTCGATGTCTAAAACATGTATGTTTTTGCGCACACTGTAGTGTGTAGAGTCAGAATAATAGACAATACCTTTTGGGTATTTCTCACGCGCCAAATAAAGGCTGTATAGATTTCCTTCTGAACCACCGTTAGTTACATAGCCCCACCAATCATCATTTTTAGCTCTAAACAAATCAGCAAAAAATGTGACAACATCCCGTTCCATCTCGTTAGAATGAACACCATAAGTGCTGTCTACAAATGGATCACCTAAATTGTTTAAGGGGTACTTAAAAAGCTCAGAGAGTTCGGAATAATCAAAGTCTTTAGAAACGGGGTATCCCAAAAAGTTTTTGGTGTTGTCTCGCATTCGATCAATCATCCGCTGCAAGCGTGCTTTGTCTAGCATTTTCAAAAATTTTGTCTAGAAAATAGTGCTGCAAATTTAGTCTAAACTCGGTTCTTAAATCAATTCAAATCCGAGGTTTCAAAACCGAAACTCTTTAGTTGAAAAACAGTAGGATTGATTACTAATGTTACTGTTTCTGAAAGGTGTTTCATTTGGGTTTGTTTAAAATGTTTTCGGTCTTGTGGTTTTAGGAGGACAAATGCTGTTTTTTCCTTGTTTTTAAATGCTACTGCCACTTGATTTATTCGGTTTTGCATTCTGTCTTTCTCAAGCAGATAACGCGCGTTTATTTTACCTTCTCCGTAAAACATGATTTGGTATTGCCCCATTCCATTCATTGTGAAAAAATTGGATATCTTTTCTTTCTCTAAACCTTCAATGAGCTGATTCATTGTTACCTTATTCAACATTGTGGCAAACTTGTAAGTGTCTACACTCTTTTTAAATGGATGAAACAATGAAGCTGCAATGGAAAAAATTAGCAACAATAGAATGGCGTATTTCCAATATGCTTTTATTTCATTCAATAGATTGAATATTAAAAAAAGAACAATAGTTAGAATGGGTAGATAATATCGCGCACCTGTAAGTAGAAAAAAGTTAAAAAAATACTTGTGAAAATCGACACAAGCAAAAGACTATTCAGGTTATACCAGTTTTTAGCCAGTTATTTGCCATTAATCCAACGATTGCTTCGTCTCCATCAATAAGTAAAACAGGGTCAGTTAGAATTGGAATTCTTATGAGAACCCCAACAAGGATGAGCAATGGAATATGAAGTTTATGTGGAATCTTAAATGTTACCAAATTTAGCCTTTAAGGAATTAACAGTGCGAATATAGACGCTTCCTAGACGGGACTTACTCTTTTGTTATCTCGAAACTTTGTGTTGCCTCTTTTTCCTTGTGCGTATAAATGTCTATCAGCTCTAATTTGATCTCTCTATTTTTTGCGCTGATTTCAAAATCCTCTATAATTTCAATGACGTCAAAGTGTATGAAATATGTTTTAGAAGCATCAATAACAACAGAGCAATTATCTGGAATCGTAGCAAGAGACTTTTGTATTGATGCTTTGTTCAAGAATGTTACATCTTCTGAAAGCGTAATTTTAAAATGTTCACCTCCTTCAAGGTCTTCCTTCGCAAGGGTGAAAGGGATTTTAAAATTGTTTCTGAGAATAATAACAATACCAACAGCAAGCCCAATTGCAATTCCCTTTAGTAAATCTGTTAGAATAATTCCCACTATCGTTACAACAAATGGTATGAATTGCTCCAATCCTTGATCGAACATCTTTTTAAATAAAGCAGGTTTTGCCAGTTTATATCCAACAACAAAAAGTATAGCGGCTAAAGAACCTAAAGGAATGAGATTTAAAAGATTTGGAATAAGAATGATGCTGAACAAAATCATGAAACCGTGAATGATTGTGCTCATTTTTGAACGACCGCCAGATTGCTGGTTTGCTGAACTTCGAACAATAACTTGCGTTAAAGGTAAGCCGCCAATAAACCCAGAAATGATATTTCCTAACCCTTGAGCTTTTAGCTCTCTGTTGGTTGGAGTTGTTCTTTTCATTGGGTCGGTCTTGTCTGTAGCTTCTACACTCAATAGTGTTTCTAAACTCGCTACCACAGCAATAAACACGGCAGTGATGTATACTTCAGAAGAGCTCAGAATGCTGAAATTTGGGAAAGTGAAATTGCTAAAAAACTCGCTTGCGCTATTTGCTGAAGGGAGATTTACTAAATGGTCTTTAGATACGCTCAGGTTAGGGTTGTTTTGAAATGCAACGTTCAATCCAATTCCACTAAGTACAGCTAGTAATGGGCCGGGAATTGCACTTAAAATTTTGTTGCCTTTTATCAATTTTGTATCCCAGAGAATTAATATAAATAAAGAAATAGCTGTTATTACTATTACTCCGGTATTGATAAAATCAACCATGTTTATCAGCTCAGAAAATGTGTTCTGTCCATCAGGCTGAATGAATTCAAAATCACCTTCTGGATCTTCATCGTAACCAACAGCATGGGGAATTTGCTTTAAGAAAATAAGAATCCCTATGCCTGATAGCATTCCATGAACCACAGATGATGGGAAGAAATATGCAATATTACCTGCCTTCACAAAACCCATTAAAATTTGAATTCCACCAGCCAAAATTGCTGCAACTAAGAAATATTCGAAACCGCCAAGGTCCTCAATTGCCGTAGCGACAATAACTGCAAGGCCTGCAGCCGGTCCGCTCACACCTAGTGAAGATCCACTCAATGAACCCACAACAATACCACCGACAATTCCAGCAATTAGACCTGAAAATAGAGGTGCCCCTGAAGCTAAAGCAATTCCTAAACATAGCGGCATCGCTACAAGAAAGACTACGATACTTGCAGGGATATCGTATTTAAGATTAGAGATGATATGTTTTGAGTTAAAAGACATGAGGTTAATGTTTAATAGCTGTTGATCTAAGTCGTATAAAGTCTAAGAATCTTTCTTAATACTGTTTAAAATAAGTTGTGTGTAGAATTCTGTAATTACAGTTTCGTCTTTTTGAACATCTGTTAAAGAAGGAATGTGCTCAGAGAAAAACTTTTGTTGATGTGCTCCTTCAATCATAGTTGAGACAAGCATATGCGGGCAGCTGTATTTGCCGTTCATTTCTGTAATGAGGTCGCTGACGCGTCTTACAACATTTTTGTAGCCGTCATAAAATCCTTTCTTTTCGCAAGCGTCAACATCATTTACATGATACGTTCTTACAGATTCAGTTCGTGTAATTTCATCTAAGAGAACTTCATTTATATGCGAAAAAGTAACATCTTCTTTAATGGGTTGAGTAAGAATTTTGATGCACTCAATAAGCTTGGTTTCAGTGGATTGAACGTTAATGGTTGCAAAGACAATTTTATATTCAATCCAACTCCAGTACCAACTTGTGAGATACATAAGCAGTCTGTGTTTGCTTTCAAAATATCTGTAAATAGAGCTTTCGGTAGAGCCAATCGCAACACCTAATTTTTTAAAAGTGAATTTGTCGAATCCAATTTCATGCATTAAGACTATACTGTGGCGCACTATGGTTCTGCCAAGTTCTGTGCTGTCTGGATTTTTCAAAAAAAGGTTAGGGTTAACCTCAATATGAATCTTTAAATTTTTCAATGTTGTACCATTATTTTACGCGAATATAATAGTAATACTATTACAATAAAAATGTTTACTATTTGCGTTTAGTACGGTGCCTTTCAATCCGAATATGTTTCAGAAAAAAGGTCTAATATTCATAGCATTATTTTAAGCTGATCTGTTTTGGTAGCCAATTAAACCCTCACATGTCAGGCCTATTAGAAAGAAGTACAGTTGATTCTGGGGTGTGGATTACTTGGAAAAGACCAGATTTAAAAATGATAACGATGGTAGTTAAAAACCTTTAGTTCCCAAGAGGAGCTGTCCTAAAATTTCAACACCTATACCTATTGTATGTGTTCGAAAATTGGCTTCTTGACATTGATAGTAATTGGAGTGAGTTGAATATATCAAAGGTTTTTGAGGTTGATTTTTTACCATAAGGTTGTAGACGGAGGTAGTGTTTTCGTTTAATTTAAAAGAGTCTCTAATTGAAGTTAGATTCTTTCTTTTAAAAGATAAGCTGTTTTCTAGGTCTAGATTTTCAATGACAATTGCATGCCTTGGCGCAATGAGCGCGACAAAACCTCTGTCTTGAGACTTTCTTTTTAAAGTTATTAAAGTGCACCTGATAAGACTGAAAATTATTGTTTTCGACACATAGGTCATGTTCGTTCAATATGGTAAAACCTAAATAGTTTTAGAAAAAGAGGGCTAAAATTAATTTTTGCAATTTGATTTTCAGGCTTTACACCTTGCAAACATTTATTAATGTAAAGGCGCAAGTTCTAGAATTTAAGGAGCTTAATCCGTATTTAAATCATTCACTTCATCTTACGTTCAAGAATGGCAGTGTCATTTATAATTTGGATTCTTATTTTTAGCACATGGCCGAGAAAATTGAAACCCAATATACATTTTGTCGCATTTGTGAAGCGCTTTGCGGATTGGAAATTGAAAAACAAGGCAACAAAATTGTTTCCATAAAACCAGACAAAAACCATGTTTCGACTCAAGGTTTTGCTTGCCCTAAAGGGTTAAAGCAGCACCACATCTTCAACTCGCCAGACCGTTTAAAGTATCCGATGAAACGAGTTGGTGAGAGCTGGGAGCGTATTTCTTGGGAGCAAGCCTTTACAGAAATTGGAGCTAAACTCAAACAGCTTAAAGCTGATTTTGACTCAGATGCTGTTGCTATGTATGTAGGCACGGCTGCTGGTTTTGGGGTGCTTCATCCTATGTTCGGACAAGGCTTTATGGAGGGGTTAGGTTCTAAAAGTTTGTATGCTAGTGCGACCCAAGATTGCAGCAATAAATTCGCTGTAGCCAATGAAATGTATGGCTTTCCTTTTACGCAGCCCTTTCCAGATTTACCCAATACCAATTGTCTCATTATAGTTGGTGCCAATCCCATTGTAAGTAAATGGAGTTTTCTTCAAGTGCCGAATCCGAGTAAACATTTAAAAGAAATGAAGGCCCGTGGGGCTAAGTTATATGTGATCGACCCTCGTTATACAGAAACAGCTAAAATCGCCGGTGGTTATGTGGCGATAAAACCTGGTACAGATATTTTTTTCTACCTCTCGTTTTTAAATGAGTTGATTCGCATTAAAGGAGTTGATGAGAAATTGATAAGTGAGCACACAGAAGGGTTTGACGAACTTGTTGAGCTTCAAAAAGATTGGACTCCTGAAAAGACAGCTGAGATAACGGGTATTTCTCCAGATCTCTTAAAGCAAATGGTGAAGGATTACTCGGAAGCGGATGGAGCATCGTTGTATTGCTCTACCGGAGTAAATATGGGTTACAATGGAACATTGGCTTTTTGGATTCAAGAATGCATAAATGCCATTAGTGGAAACTTGGATAAAAGAGGTGGAACACTAGTAAGTCAAGGACTCATTGATTTTGCAAAATTTGGAAAGAAGAATGGATTGTTGGTCCGTGAAGATCGCTCTCGCATTGGTAACTTAAAATCGGTAAACGATGCCTTTCCAGGTGGAGTATTGGCAGATGAAATATTGACTCCAGGAGACAAGCAGGTGAAAGCATTGTTTGTGACAGGAGGAAACCCTCTTATTACAATGGCGAACTCGAATAAAATGAGAAAGGCCTTTCAAGAGCTAGAATTACTCGTGACCTTAGATGTGTTTCCTAACGAGACGGGAAGTGTTGGTCATTACATGTTGCCGTGTACGAATCCATTAGAGCGACCAGACCTGCCTTTTGTATTTCCGTTGATGTTAGGATTGCAAACCAAGCCGTATCTGCAAGCGACAAAAGCAGTTTTGGAACCAGAGCATGAGCAGATGGACGAAGCCTCTATTTATGTGAATTTGGCGAAGTACTCTGGAACGAATTTACACGGTTCAAAAGCAGCGCAATTGTTTTATGAAACGGTTAGCCGATTTAACAGTCGCGGAAAAAAGGTGAAAGAGTTTCCGCAAGAGTTTATGTTGAATCTTTTGCTCCGCGTAATGCGTCAAAAGAGTTTTAAATCTCTATTAAAGAAAATACATGGTGTGAAACGCAAAGAGCATAAAAATGATTTCTTAGAAAAACGAATCGTTACGGAAAACAAAAAAGTAAACCTCGCTCCAGAGCTTTTAACAAAGAACTTTAGCCGTGTTGAATCGCACTTTAAAAGTGAGCAAGAAAACCTTGATAAAGGAAGGTTAAAGCTCATTACAAAACGTGCAGTAACCACGCACAACAGTTGGACTCACAACTACGAGGATTTTGTAGATGGTGGAAATCATACCAACTATTTATACGTTCACCCAAAGGATGCCACACGACTTGGAATTGAAGACAAGCAGCTTGTAGATGTGATTACTGAGACAGGAAAGGTAAGAGTAGCTGCACGACTTTTAAAAGATTTACAAGTAGGCACGGTTGCATTGCCGCATGGGTGGGGGCACCAATCTAGTGGCTTGAAGGTGGCGAAAAAAACGAAAGGTGTAAATGTGAATATTCTCGCTGCCGATGGTCCTGATAAAATTGATCCTGTAAGTGGAATGGCAAATCTCACGGGCTTCTATGTTGAAGTGATTCCTGCAAAGGGCGAGCAAGCAGAACACAGTTGGAGCGGACTTGAGGCGGATGCTTTAGAGATGCGGTAAATAGGATCTAACACAATTTTAATAATTAAGTGGAGCTACTTAAAATCCCTAAGGCGTGGTTCACTTTTAATTCGGCTTGAAAGCGCTTGCTAATCAGTTCATTCAACTTTAGTTGAGATTGGATGTAACTCATTTCTCTACTGTTGACCATAAACAGGGAGCTTTCTCCATTTTTGAAAAGCGAACGTTCACCATTCAAAAGTCCATTGTAATCGCTTACGGTCTTTTGCTGAATTACGATTTGCTCTGAAATGGTTTGCCACTCATTTAGCGCGACTTCAACCTTAAAACTGAGCTGGGCTCGTTTCTGATCTAAACCTCTTTCGGATTGTTCAATTTTGACTTTTGTCATTTTCAACGCACCTCTCTCTTTACGTAAAAATAAAGGCATGCTAAATTGTAGGCCAAATGTGTAGTTGTTCAATAAGAAATCACTTTCAGCGCCAGCGTTGTTCGATAGAAAGTTGTATTTCAAATTCAATTCAGGTTTTAGCATTTCAGATTGAAATTTGCGATCTACTTCTAAAGATTGCAGTTTGATTTCAGCTTTTGCAAACTCTGGGTGATTCGTTAAGAGTGAATCCATTTCTAATACTGTTCCGAATGCTTCCAGAAGCAATGGGTTTTCAAACCTTGGAATCATATTTTCTTCAAGCTCGAGAGGAATGCTGCCATCCTGCCAAAGGAATATCTCGACCAAGGCGCGTGCATTCTTCATTTCTAAAAAAGCTTGTCTCACTTGCACTTGTCTTGTCTGACGTTGAATACCTGCCTCGAGTGTGTCTATTTTAGGTCTTTCCCCTAATTTTGCTCCTAACCGAACTGCCTGACAACGTTGTTCCGCTAAGAGATTGGCGTTTTCGAAAACCAGGACATTATTGTAGGCTCTAAACCAATTCCAATAGGCAATACCGGCATCTAGCAACAAGTCGTTTAGCATTTTTACCTGCTCAGCTTTTGTGGTTTCATTGTACAGTCTTCCTTGCCTTAGAGCAGCTCTGCGTTTATCCATTAAAAGACCTTTACCAATTGGTAAGCTAACTCCTGCATAGAGCAATCCATCTGTTGGAGTGGAGTTTTCTGGATTTAGAAAATCACCTGTATTTTGCTCATATCCAGCTTGGAAGGAAGCTCCAAACCATGTTGGGATTTTTAATCCTGCGTCAAATAAATTGTAATAGCGCGTATCGTCAAATTGTTTCTGATTGAACTCTGTAAAAGCCTTTGGGTCCACTTGTCCCTTGCTCTTTAGAATGGCTAGTTGGCCAAGTTCTTTTTGCAGTTCGGCTTGTCGCGCCACTGGATGTCCTGTTTTGACTACCTGAATGAAATCGTCAAACGAGAAAGGCTGCTCAGGTTGCGACCATCCCAGAAACGGAATTAGAAAAAGAAGAATTGCTTTTTTCATTTGTCTTCTTTTTTAGAACTAAAAGCCTCTGTCTCTTTATAGTAATCTGGCGGGAAACCATTGATGTTTCGCCACAACTCGTACCAAATGGGTACATCGCTTAAAAGCATCATGCTGTTTGTGCCGGCTCCAACACGCAATGCTTCAGGCCAGGCGTGGTCTTCCTTGTCAGGAGAAACGAGCAAACGGTACATTCCGTTTTTACTCATGAAATTGTCAATGGCAACAACATTGCCGCCATACGTACCGTAACTGGTGTTTGGCCATCCGCTGAACACTACGGCTGGCCAACCGTCAAATTGAATTCTCACGTGCTGTCCTTTTTCAACAAGTGGCAAATCAATCGGTCGAACATACATTTCAACAGCCAAATCATATTGAGAAGGCATAATGCTGATAATCGCTTCACCTTCTTTTATAGTTTCTCCAAGTCCACTTTGAATGGCTTGTGTAATGTAACCGTCTTGTGGCGCCAAGATGTAGTACAAGCCTGAGCGAACGGAGTAATTCATATACTGGTTCTGAAGTTTTGTAACTACCGCCTCTGCATCATACATGTTCGAAAGCGCTGTAAACTTTGCGGATTCAGCTTTTGCGATGGCATCGCGGTATTGAGCTGCGATAGATGTCAGTTCTACACGGGCATTTAAAACGTCATTGCGACTGGCTAACAATTGGTTTTCTGCAGATATCCTATCTGCCAATGCCTTTTGTTGTGTGAGTTTTCTTTTTTCTAGATCTGTAAGAGATTTTAATCCGTCTTCATAGAGTTTTTCCATCCGCTCATACTGAAGCTTTGCAATGTCTATGTTGGTTTTTGCAGCCTCTAAATCAATACTGTCACTAACCACTTTCAGTTGCGACTGACGCAGCTTATTATTGGCCTGTTCGATTTTCAGCTTACTTGTTTGAACCAATGCGTCTATTTGGTTGTCTTGTGCTTTTACTTTTTCCATGTAGGCGTCCACAGCGAGCTCTTTGCTTTCCAGTTGTTGTTCCGTTCTACCGAGAAGGTTAGGGTCGAAATACTCGTCTTTCACTTCCGTGATATATAGAATAGTGTCTCCTTTTTTTACAAAGTCACCTTCTTGTACATACCATTTTTCAATCCGACCTGCTATGACGGAGTGTATGGTTTGTGGGCGCTGATCGGGTCTAAGCGCTGTCACATGCCCTTTGCTTCTTATGTTCTGTGTCCAAGGAATAAAGACCAAGATGAGAAGCAATAAAAAAGTAGTCGTCAGTAAGCGAATCAAGACACTTTTCGATGTTTTTTGCTCAAGCCTTTGAAAAGATGAATATTGGCTTGGGCCTACTCGTTTCGAAATACTGTTTTTAGATATGTTTAACATGGCCAATCAAGTTTAAGGAGTTGTTAGAAGTTCTGAATCTCTCAAAGCTTTGGAGTTTTCCGTTCTCAATAACTAAGGCTCTATCAGCTTTTTCTACGAAGTGCATTAAAGAAGATACCGCAATGAGTGTCCAAGGATTCTCTTTATCTAACAAGAAATTGATGATTGAATTTCTTTCCTCATTGTCAATGTGTTTTAAGGGTTCTTCTAAAAAGAGAAGCTTTGGGCGTATGACGATGGCGCGCGCTAAAAGTATTTTCTGAATAATACTTCTAGGAAGACCTTGATTTAATGGATCTAACATAGTGTTGTAGCCTTGAGGAAGGCCATGAAAGAAATCTGTAAGTCCCAGTTTTTTTGTTGCCCAAGCCACGTTGTCCAAAGTTGCAATGTCGCGGCCCATGGCTATGTTCTCGAGTAGTGTTCCTTCAAATATTATTTCATCGTCTAGGTAGCCCCCTTTTAAATCACGGATGCTTTCCAGTTCTAGGTTTACGAAAGGAATATTACCATACAGAACGCTTCCTTTGGATGGCCGGCAAATGCCTGAGAGAATGTTCAGGAGAGTTGTTTTACCCGATCCGTTGACTCCAGTAATGACCACTTTTTCACTTTCATTTACAGTAATGTTGAAGTTGCTAACAGCATCTTCCTCTTGATCTCTGTAGCGAAACGAAACATCTTTTAAAGTCACTGAAATGCCATCGGAGTCTAATTTTTGTTTTGCGTCAATGCCATCTTCTGGTTCAATTTCAAGGTCTGTGACCTGTGCGATTTTTTCGAGGGCGGTAAGCACATCATAAATAGTTTCAGCACTGAGGATTAACTTATCTACAGATGAAACGACAAGAAGAATAATAATTTCTGCCGCTATAAATTGACCAATATTCATAGCTTGATCAAAAACCAAGATGCCCCCAATACCTAAGAGACCGGCAACTACAATTACTTTGTAGCCTACCATCAGGCCGTACTGTTTCATCAGAATTTTGAAGTGACTATTTCTTGCGTCTAGGTACAGGTCTACTCTTTCATTTGTCTTATTCAACGGTAAAGTTGTTTGCCCAGCAAGTTTAAAACTCGGTGCGGCTCTTGCTATTTCTTCAAGCCAGTAGGCAACACTGTATTTGTGTTTAGATTCTTTTAAACTTGTCTGTAAACCTTGCTTGGCCGTAAATTGAATGATGGCTACAATGAGTAGTGCCAGCACCAGGCTAAATACGATGAAAAACGGATGGTAGAATGAAAGCAGTACTAAACCGAATACCACCTGTAACGCAGCAGCAGTAAAATCAATTAAGATTTTTGGAATCCCTTTCTGAACAGTAAGTATATCGAAAAAGCGATTCATCAATTCTGGGGCATACTGCTTGTAAAGTTGCTCTAATCTTATTTTTGGAATGCGGTATGCGAATTCGAAAGCAGCACGGGTAAATATTTTCTGCTGCAGACGCTCCGTAATTCTTAACTGCAAAATTTGCATGACACCGGCAGCGGCTACCCCGCCTACAACAATTACAACAAGAATAATCCAGGAAGTGCTGACTTCGCCTCCTTGAATCAGATTGACAATGGCTTGTATTCCAAGCGGAAGGGTAAGGCTTACTAGACCGCTGAAGATGGCGTAAATATAAATGTTGCGAATGTCTAGGCTGTCTGGTTTCAATAGCATCCAGAGCCTATTTAAAGGTGTTGGGTTGTCTTGAGACATTGAGAAAAAATTAACATTATAAAGCCCCGTAAGGCATGAGAAAGTTTTGGACCGGATTTATGAAAATTGGTCGGGAGGCGGAGATGGAATCTCACTGAAATGTAAGTTAGGCTTCATCTCAGATTGATGTAATATGAATTCTAAATGAGCTGTTGTGTTGTAGAAATCAAGAAAATCGGCAGAAAAGAACAGTTCTTTTTCTTCCACATCTTTTTCGCCTTCTTCATTTGTGTCATCCACAATTTCAATCGAACAGTCTGAAATTTCCGGATTGAAATCAATAGCACTTAAGTGAATTAGGAGCCCCACAATCAACGTGTACTTCGTAAAAAGGGAAAAGAGATGTATGTATTTTCTTTGAGGTTTCATTTGTAATGTGCGCAAATATAATAGTAATACTATTATAAATGAAAATATTACACTTTTTATTGGATAACATGCTTCTTGCGCACTCTATAATCGTTCTGAAAACAGAATCCTTTCAGCGTAGAAAAGAAATTCTTTTTAGTCTTAAAACTTTTGGAAATAGTTTAAAATATGGTTCATGGTTTCTATGCGCTGTTCGTCTTTTTCAATCAGTAATTCGTGCATAGCGTTTTTTATGGTATAGGCTTCGCAGGTTTTATTCAGTTTTTGAGCAGATTCTACAAAATACTGGTGTGCTTTGGGATTTACGATCTTTTCGTTTTCTGCTGAGAAGAGGATGAACGGTGTGATTATTTTGTCAATATTGGAATTAATGTATTTAAACTGTTTACAAGACTTGTCTACCCATTGGTAGGTCGCACCGCCCAGTTGGGCTTGTTCTTCGTCATTAAATGCCCAATTCATTCTTTCGTATCTAATTTTAGAACCCGTCAGTTTATTTCGATCGAAATCTAATTTGTAATCCTCATAGACGCTTTGGCCTGCGGCATATTTTGGAGTTTTACCTACCAATACTTTAGCTGCACTACATGTTCCTGGAACAAACCCCAACATTGGTGACGAAAAGGCAGCGGCTTGAAAATCATTTGGATTCTCCTCTAGATAGGTCATGCCAATTGCGCCACCCATTGAATGAGCAATGAGATATTTTTTATCGTGCGGGTTTGATAGAAGTATTTCATCATAAAAGTACTTCATGTCGTCTATGTAAAATTGAAACGTGTCAATATAACCCATGTCTGGATCTTCGGTCATACGACCTGAAAGACCTTGGCCGCGATGGTCATGTATATAAATGGAAAACCCATTGTTGTATAAATCATAAATAACCTCTTTGTATTTAAGCGCTGCCTCGGTTCTTCCAGATGAAATTAGAATTGCTGGACTCCCTACTTTGGATTGCACAAATGTTTTGTAGTAAATGGAGATTCCTGCTTTACCTTCAAAAGTGCCTTCAGTGCCATTCGCGTAAAACGTTTCAATTGCATTGACGATGGTATTGTCTTCCAATTGTATTTCAGTCGTTAGTGCAAAAGTATTGTCTTCTTTCTGGAGTGCATTGAAATTTACTTTGCAGGCTAAAATGAATGCTAAAAGGGAGACAAAAAGTAGATGTGATTTTTTCATAATTACAACCGAAAGATAGGTATTCAACTCGTTTCTTAGAGGAGTCATTTATGACAAAGAATGATTTTTGAGACAAGCGATTTAAAATTATATTCCAAAGGTATTGAGCGAAATAGATTAAACTTTTGCATGGTTGTAGGTTCAAGCCCTATCTGCAATTAGGTTATGAATTTTAGTTTTTTGACAAAGGCTTCCGTTTGTTTATAATCAACAGTGCAATCAAGATATTTGGCACCCAGCCAACCATTAAAGCTCAACTTCCAAGTAGGATATGTGTATAGAATGCTGAATTCCAAAACATATCACTTAACAGATCTCCAGGCTTTGAGCCTGGTAAACCAAATTTTCTATCTGTACATTGGTAAAGCAAAGGGTAGACGCCAACGCATGTAGATAATATACTAACAGTAATCTAAGACGTTTTTTCCTTGAAACTTCTTTCTTTTTGGCTGAATGGTCAATTTATATCGATTAGTGAGACTTATATATTTTTATAAAATATCAGGAAAAATGCACACGTTCTCACTTAAGGGTTCAATTTTTTTGTTGCGAATAAATATTTACTATGGTTAAAAAATAGCATCGTCTATACTCACCAGCAGCAGACTTTATAAGTCTGTTTTAGTTTAGCCCATGTCTTTAATGGACAAAACTTCAGAAATTAATAGAATAGCTGGAGTCGGGCTGCGTAAATTATGGTTTTATTCTTTCAAGATTTTAACGATTCGACTGTTGATGATTTCAGATAAATTCCAATAGATCAAATCCTTATCAGTGGTGCTGTAAAAAGTCACCACAACAGCATCTAGATCCTTGTAATGTTTGGCAAAACTTTGATACCCTGGAACCCAACCCGAATGTTCGTATTCGTAAATGGAAGAATAGATGTCTTGTTCTCCTTCTTGAAACACCGAGCCGTTATTCAAGGCTCTTATGAAAATACCCACATCTTTAGCGGTGGCTAACATTCCATGGTCGTCTGTTTTTAAGTCGTAAGGATGACCAACATGATAGCCGCTCATGACATCGTCAATATTTACTTCTTTAAGCGATGCGTAAGTGTGGTTGAGATTTAAAGGGTTTAAAATCTCTTCCTGAATAAACTGGAAATTTGGATACTCTAAAGTGTTGTCCATTATTTTATTGAGCAGTAAGTAATTTGTGTTACAGTATTCATAGTCTTGACCGGGCTCAAAGTTTGCGGGTTGGTCTTTAATCAAAGCGATACTTTCTTCAAAGGTTTCTGAAGGTGAAGCCCAAAAGTCTGGTGAGTCCGTAAAATTTGGAATTCCACTTCTGTGTTGAATCATCATTCTTAAAGTGATTTCATTTGCATTGTCAATTTCCCCAACAAGGTCAGGTAAATAAAATGCCACAGTGTTGTCTAAATCTAGACGTCCCTGTCTGACGAGTTTTGTCGCAGCCACAGCATCGTAAAGTTTGCTGATGCTCGCGAGTTTGTACAAAGCATGAGGATTTGCTGGGATTTTTAATTCTTTGCTGTGCCACCCAGAGGCAATAAATTGGGCAGGCTTTCCAATTTGATCCACATAAATAATTACTCCTTCAAAAGCGAGATTTACGGCTTCGTCTGCTTGTTCTTGTAATGTGTTCGGGAGTGGTAAGAGCCACGCTTTCACCAAAAGCCATGGCACAAAAAATAAAGAAGTAACAGTTCCAAAGAACAGAGCTATTCTTATGATAAGTGTGCTTTGTTTTTTTTTCAATTTAGTTTGATTACCCTTTAGGCAGGAGTTCTGGCCAAATTAATGTCTTTTCTCAATACACAACGACCTAAGAAGCACAAACAAATCGATTTTGTTTTAATAGACATTCATTTTTTGAAAAGCACTCGGTTTACCTGCGGCAGCCGGCTTGAGGTAAAGGTAAACTTGAGCGAAAAAGAAGAAATAATATTATGTCTTCAAGCCAGACGGGCTTTTACTTTTTTCACGAGCTAAAAAAGTAAACAAAAAGCCCCCGTCTTACAAGAAAACAAAAGCCATCTCTTTGTAAAACCAAGTGCGGCCAAGCGATCTCTTCATTCTTCAGCGCTTCTCGGTCTTACTAGGCTTTTACTTTGGTATGAACTTTGTTTTCTTGAAGGCCGATTACAACATGTGTTATCCGTAACGTAACCACAATCCAATCCGGCATTCAAAGAAAACCTGTTCTGATTAAAATGAAGTCTAAGCGAGCTTGGAAAGTTCTGAAGAATGAAGGGATCATCCAACTGAGGTTAGGTTAAATGAAAAGCGGATTAGATTTTATTTGTAAGCCTAGATTTTTGCGAACTTTTCATCAATGGAAAAGTTTGAGCCCAGCGGTTTGAGCGAAAAAGCCCCCACGGCCCGAGTGGAAAGAAAGTCTAGCTTGAGTGTAAAAGAATTATTAAACCTTAACCCCTTCTTTCTTATTCAACCTATCCGCAGTAATAATTCTATGCGTGTAAGAGTTAATGGTCAATCTAATATTACGTTCGTGGTTTGAGATGTAAATATTTTTCCCTGTTTTTTGAAATGCAGTTTCTGCTGTTTCTTAAAGAATGGTAGAAACAAGTTTTTCAATCTCGTCTTTTGAAAGTGCTACATTTATTTCTTGTTGATTCTCTTATAAACAAGTTCGGTGTAGAAAATTTTAGTTAGAATTTCTGCTTTGTAAGAGGGCATAGGTGCTAGTGTTTAGCGGTTTTCTTCAATTCATTTTCCACAATCCTCCTTGTTTTCTGGATAGAAAACTTCAATGTCTTTAATGTTTTTGTTGGGGGAGTTAACGGTTAGTATATGGCAAGTAGGGCAGTAGAAAGCAACAAACTTTCAATTTTGCATTGAGCCAAAGCGTTGTATTTTGTTTTTAATTTATTCATTCTTAAAAGCCAAATCAACGATTTGGTGTTCTTGGTAATTAGCTCTGAGCTTTCATAAATCACAATACGTCCTATTTGCTATATACAGTGTTAGCTATAGTTTTTCTCTTTTGATTAGTCAATATCTTTTCATTAACTATATCCCAATTTAATCGGTAATAATTTCACGATAAACCTCCCTGTCATTGATAGGTTGTGTTTCACGATAATTATTTTTTGGCATCAGTTTTTGTAATAATTCAATTTGTTTTGCTGAGGCTGAACTAGCGTTTTTCATTACAACCCAAATTACTTCTTCCGTACATGGAGGTGTAGTAAGAGATCCATGATAGGTATATAAATCTACTGAGTCCATACCGAATATTTCAGATGTCGTTGACCCAAAGTTAAAGCTCTTGTTAATCTCCTTAGTTTCACCTTCATTAATTGGGAGGTAACTTTCTAAAAATGTAAATGTTGGATCTGCTTCTCCTTGTTGTACCAATGCGGCAAAAACTATATAAGAGCTAGATTCCTCTGAATGGTGAACCATGTGAATTTCTAAGGGGTAGCGGACTCCGTTTATTGTATGTTCAGATGGAGAGTGAAAATGAAATTGTTTCATTTTGTATTGCTTGTTTTTATATCCAATTACATTCAGATCTCCATTAAAATTATATTGGATAGTATGCCCATTATTTGTGATGGATTCAATTGTCGTCATATCTTCATACTGAATATCTGAAATACCTTCTGCTATTTCTCCAGGTATGGTTTGAATATCTATAATATTTATAGGAGATTGATGCAGGCCACCGCAATCAGAATCTGATTCCAATTCAGCCCAATGTTCTGGACCACTCTCACCAGTATAGTCCCATTTAGAATGTGAAGGTGTTTCTTTGTTTTTATCCGTTGATTTGTTCTTATTCGAGCTGTCACAACCTGTGAGAGAAATAAGAATAGTTAAAGCAAAAAAGAATATTTTATTTTTCATTATTAATTAGTGTTTTACGAATTCTAGCCAACGTAACAGTCTGTGAACCGTTTTAATGGTTTATATACTGTTACGTTGGCATTAGTATACTGTGAGTTCTTTTTGGGTTATTTCATATGTTATTGACCCATAGGAATTGTCAGTATACTGTACGGCTCCGATAATGAATTCTTTTTTAACTTCTTTTCCATTTGAATCTATAAAATTCATCATTATTCCAACATTTATATAAGGAGTTTCATCGGATTCACTTCTTTGATTCACTTCTAAAAATTTAGCTAAATTTTCATTACTTATTATCAACTTCAGATCCACAAATTCTACTGTATTAGGCTCAATGATCGTTTTACTTCTTGATGAGCAACCGAACGTATAGAGTCCTGTATTTTGTGGGTTAATACTATTACCATAACAGACGCCTTCAGTCAATGATTCGTCCGAGGATAAGAAAGTATACCATTCAGGGAATGCAACAGGATTTGTCCCGGTATTTATTAAAAGAATGCTTATGTCTATCTGTTTATTCAAAGAATCCTTGGTATTTGAGAAATCAACACTACCGATGCGGAACTCTGTTGTTTTATGGAAAAACTGAATGTACGTTGTAAATATTGCCGAAATCAAGGCTATTGATGCAATAAAAATTGACAATTTGTCTCCAGCACTCAGTTTAAATTTCTTTTTCACCATTCTAGTTTTTATTAATGCCAACGGTTAATGTGTGAGCAGTAGCGGATTAAAAATCCGTTAACCTTTCAATGAGCAAGATACTTTAATAAAACAAAAAACGGTTTGAGATAACTCCCAAACCGCTATTGCTTATACATATTGTTAGCCACTTTTATTTTTCTTCTTGCATCTGTCTTGTGGTCTTAAGAATCA